>JAEEGL011256812.1_pt1 | contig 273963 bp, 254 predicted proteins | sample 9134231 | NCBI WGS metagenome assembly JAEEGL01 (sample SAMN16246548, study PRJNA631951) | gut metagenome | biome: gut microbiome; feature: rumen; material: fiber-attached | host: Bos | place: Iran: Karaj | collected 2018-10
AAGAAGAAAAATAAACTGTCAGACGAAGGGGGTGGAACCACGCAGAGCGGGATGGACACCAGGGACGTCTGGAGGCATTATAAATATGTTGATGAAAGTAAGAACTCGGTTAGGCTTAACGAATCCGACCTTCGTGGTATGGTGGCCGAGTGTGTTAAAAAGATACTCAAGGAAAGGAGAATCTTTCCTAATGACCAAAAACCGCAGGCTTAAGAACCCGCGGTTTTTTTAATCTTTCTCGAACCTTCCCTTATCTGGGAACTTCTCGTGCAGTGCGGCGTTTATCAGCGCCTTCGCCTTCTCGAAATCGCCGACGCCCTTGTCGTTTATGCAAATCAGTTTGGCCTCGGACGTACGGATAATTTCCGCTATTTCCTCGGCGGAGTATTTCTTGAAATTGGTGAATTTGGTGGTGCCTTTGGGTATGGGGGCGTAGTTTCCCTGGATGTAGTCGTAGAACGAGAACAGGAACTGATTACAGGTCCTCCATTCCCGGAATCTGGTTATTATCTTCCTCAAATCGTCCCCACATCTATCCCATATCTCGCGGTATGCCGATGCCCTCATCGGATTCATATTATGTCTGGGGTGAACCTGTGGATACGGGTATTTTATGCCGGCGGCTTTCTCCGCCAGGGCAAGGGAGTTACGCAGGTGGCATTCGTATCGGAGCTTTATATCGTAGGGGGTTTCCTTGGGCTCGTGGCTGATTACCGGAGTGTTTCCTCTGAAAAATATTTTCGAGGTTGACGGGTTAAGGGCGAACATATCGTCGTTGCTGTAAATGAAATTCTCGGAGAGCCCGGGGATGAAGCCGAGGAACATTTCGATGGTCGTCGAGCAGAAGGTGGGGAGGTACTCTTCGGGGATGAAATCCCTGTGGTAAACCACCTTTATCTTATCGGTATCGAGCCAGGACGGGACCTGGGACTCGCACGCAACGACGAGGAAAACGTTATTCACATACGGCATATTCTTATCCACCGCACGCAGGAGGTAGCGGAGGTTATCCCAGATACGGTATTCTGGTACTCGGTTGACAGTTTTATCGGTGTTGTATTTGGCGTAGCTTTCCTGCCATACGGGGTCGGTACCGTCTACATAGGTCACGACCAAATCTATGGGTGTGTTTTTCATCTCATAAATAAATAGTTTGCTGGAAGAGAACTATTTATCGACAGTATGAAACTTAACGAATCCGATATCCGGGAGATGGTGAAGAAGTGCGTGTCCCTTATAAGGGAGGGCGCGGATTTCAATATCCGCGGTGTATATCACGTTTCCAGCGAGGATTTCAATGAATTTCAGTTGAGGTATGACCGGTTCCCTTGCCTGTTCTTCTCCAGCAGGCCGATATATCTTGCTGATGCCCACAATCTGTATGTGTGCAACCTTTCTATGCATAACCCTCTGGTGTTTGAAGGGGGTATGTCGTGGTCTTATCCTTTATGGTTGTACCTCAGCAATCGTTACGGGGAATTGATTCCCCGGGAGGAATTCACCCGCGAGAAATACGATGGTCATCAAGGGGCACCGTATGAGTTTTGGGAAATGGTATATTACGACAATGATGAGTACTGTTCCGACCAGATACCCGAGTTGGTTAAACGCCTTAACGACGAGAAGGGGTATAACTATGACGGCGTTATCATCAAGGGTATTGACGAGGGGGACCGGTCAGACATGGTCGACGACTATGTCGTGTTTAGCCCTGAACAGGTCCAGATTGTGAGAAAGGGAAGGATTTAGGACTTATATTTCCTATGAGATATAAAGAGTATTGTCGCGGGTTGGCGCCCGCGGTTTTTTCGTTAGTGGTTCTCCAACTATTTATTATACAATGATATGTTTTAAACCGATGAAAAACGCATTGAGATTACTATTCCTTGCCGTGGCGTTGTTCACATCCTTCAGCCTTCGCGGTGCGGGGGTGAACAGGGACACCGTGTTGGTTGCCCGGCTCGAGTTCGTCGTCAACACGTCTACCGTGGTGGAAAATGACGTGTACGAGCATTTTGTCGGCGAGATACTTCCCCTGTTGAGGGAGAACCGGGAAAACGTGATTAAGGTCATGGTGGTCGGTTCCGCCTCTCCAGAGGGGAACAAGGCCAGAAACCGGGTTCTTGAGACGATACGTTCGGACAAGGCGGTATTTTATTTGATGAACGCGGTTGATAGAAGCAAGATTGAGGTGATAAACAGCAGCGACATGTTCCTGCATGTAGCCAAACGTGAGGACTCTGACTACGCCGCCCGCAGGGGTGTATATATTGAAATCTGGCTGCACAAACCTGAAATTTACGAGAGGGTTGACACCCTGAGGTTTGAAAAAATTGATACCGTGTACAGTCATTCCACCGACACCATATACATTGAGAAACCGTGGAAACGGATTCCGGTCCTGGCGTTGAAGACCAACCTGGTTTCGGACCTGTTGATAACGCCGAACGTCCAGGCAGAGCTTTATACGCACGTGGCCGGCCTATCGCTGGAGTTTTCCTATACCTGTCCTTGGTGGCACGATGACGGTGTGTATTTCTATCACCAGATACTGAACGGGACTGCAGGCGTTAGGAAATATTTCAAGAACGACTACCTGGGCCATTACCTCGGCACATACGTGCACACGGGCATCTACGACTTATGTTACGACAAGCGCAACGGCTGGCAGGGTGAGACCAACGGTGCCGGGCTTGGATATGGTTATGTCTTCGCAAGCAAGAAACACCCAAGACTCAAGTTTGAAGCGTTCATACGTGCCGGATGGCTTTATACAAGATATGATACCTATCACGCGAGTGAACCCTTCGACGGGAAGTATTACTACAATTGGTATAAGAAAGCCTCGGACTTTGTTCCCAGGCGATTTGTAATGAACTATGTTGGTCCCACTATGGTGGGATTCAATCTAACCTACGATTTAATATGTTTAAGAAGATACTATTGATAATAACGGTGTTGACCGCCTTTGTTTCCTGCGAGAGGAAGCCGCTGTATCTTTACGGCGACTGCCTGCTCAACGTTAACATCACGGCAAACGTCTCCATCGAGACTTTCTGGAGAACGTCGTGGAGGGACAGTCTGGTATACAACTGGGACGAAACCAAATACGGTCCCATTGGTTATACCGCCCCCGAGGATGTGGACATCGTCATATTTAACGACAATCAACTGGTCAAGCGCCAGACAATGAAGGTTGGCCGGCGTCAGCCCATCGACGTTGAGCTTGACAAGGAGTATGATATCCTTATACACAACAAGACGTTCGAGACGGAGTTCAATCACGTAGGCGGGAGATATTATGTGTCGACTCCTGGGGTTGAATCCAAGGCTGCGCTAGACAACGAATATGAGACGGTATTCCAGCCGGGAGAGATATTCTCCACATACAAGACAAACATTTTCCTGTCGAGTGATGTGTCGCAGTATGAGGAGGCGTACGACAATGGGAAACTGGTCTATGTGTATAACATCGATGCGACGATAACACCGGTTTCCTATATATACATAATACAGTTCATCATCGTAAACGATGACCACAGTGCGGTTATTGAGGCAAAGGATATAACCAATTTTACAATAAACGGAGTGTGCGACGTCAAGGATTTGTTTACCTGCGCGCCGAAGTACAACGGCAAAAAACAGATAAGCCATTTTGACGTTCACGAGGGGCAGCAAGTCGTGGATAGTCTCGTTTTTGCCGCGAGGGTCACGGTGCTTGACCTTGTTCCAGACAGTGAGGACGGCTCCTGGAGTACCAGGGAGAATTACCTTTATTATTCAGGCATAGACATTATGACGCAAACGCTCGGAAGTGTCAGCGGTATTGTTGACATAACAAAACAGATGAACGAAAACCCCAAGGGAGGGGTCCTGACGGTCAGGATACTGAATTCGGAAATCAAGAAAGCGGCCGGAACCGACGAAAATGGTTTCGGTATCGACCTGAAAGATTGGTCGGAGCATCACATTGATATAACTTTTTAATGTGGTTGTGATATTTATTAGAGATAAACACATAAAAATATGAAGAGATTTATTTACAGCGTCCTTGCTGCAGCTGCGATTTTCGCCTCCTGCGCCAAGGTGGATGATTTAAGTGAAAGGAATTTCCCCAAGACGAACGGGGAGATTGTCTTCAACACCAACGCTTCGGCAAAGGGCACGAAGGCCATTGTCGAAGGTTCCGAAATGATTGATAACTTCGGTGTTTATGGTTTCGTACCCGAAGGTGAATATTCAACAGGCGGTTACCTTATGAGCAACGCGGAGTACACCCCCGCGGGCGTTCCTGCAGATTCAACCAAGCATTACTACTGGCCCAAGTCAGACAACTACAGCACGGTTGATGTTATTTTTACCGCATATGCACAGTTCGATTCGACCGTTGTCTATGACAGCGTAACGGGAGATGTTACTATTACTATCCCAGCCCTTGACACTGCTTTCATCAACGACCCGTCGAAATTTGACGACGTTCTCTGGGCGCAGACAAGTGCCAATCACCAAAACGCTAACGACACCGAACAGTATAGGGTGCCCCTGCATTTCAAGCACACCCTTTCCTGGCTTCAGTTCAACGCCGAGGTGGCCGAGAACGAATCTGTGAAGTGGGTTAAGATTGACACCGTTAAGTTCGGTGCCTGGGCTGATGCTGACACCCTTATCACCGCTGGTGAGATGGTTGCTGATACTACCGATACTTGGATGAATCTTAGGAGAAATTCTAATGTTGATGGTTCTCCAACAAGAACCAGTACAGATGGTGGTGCTACTTATGTAGATAATTTTGAAATCCCCGCTGCTTTGGTTGCAGAAATCAAGTCTTACTACTCAATTAACAATGGTACTGCTGGTGACTACGACCTCCATATGGGTAACTCAGTATGGCCTTCAGCAGAAATCAGACAGTTGAGAGTTGTTAAGGATGTTCCTGCAGCTTATAGAATGCCAGTTGAAACAACCGGTGGTGATGTTATTGTTTTCTTCAATGCTCTCAAGTATCTTGAAGATAATGGATATAAGGTGACTTACAGAATTTCTGGTGGTAAGCCTGCTATCTTTGACTACCCTATCATTGACTTGTTTGTAAATGGAAGTGCTTACACAATCGTTGGTTTCAACTTTGGTGTAAGTAGTGTATATGATGCAAATGTGGGTGGTAATGTTCCTGCACTCAATTTCACAATTGAGCAGACCCAGCAGGTGGACACTGTTTATGTTCCAGCCAAGATTAAGGTCGACAGCCTCGCCATTGGCGGAACCCTCACCCTCCCTACCAGGACCCTCGTTGAGAGCCCGGTGGTGACAAACGCTGACAAGGTTCCCGCTGATTTTAATTTCGTTTCAACCCAGGTTGATACCCTTTACGCCGGAGAGGCTGCGAAACTCCTCTCTAATGTGCTTGTCCTTCCTCAGGACGTACCTCAATACGTTACCCTCATCTACACCATTTGTGTGAAGAATAGTACCGGTGATGAGGTTATTATCAAAGGTAGGAGAATCACGAGGCAGATTAACTCTGGAAACGACTCTGACGGCGCACACGCGTATCCTTCAAAGTGGCTGTCCTCCAACAAGTACATCTACAATTTCAAGGTTACCGCAACCGGTATCGAGTTCAACGTTGACGTCAATACTTGGGACGTTAATTCAACGTCACAGTATCACGTTTGGGACTATGCGAACTAATCTGGTTTAAATGGTTTCATGCCTAAGGCCCCGGGAGAAATCTCGGGGCTTTTTTCTTGGTTTTGTCGGGAAAATTTTGTATCTTTGATGAAAACCACAAAGGATGAAAAACGCAGAACCCTTTTTCCAGGTAAATGATGCCTTGACGGGTGCGGGTAAGCACCTGGTTATAGATGAATATCAACGGCACTACGTGTGGGTCAAGGACAGGGCGATAAATCTCGTCAAGACTATTATATCGGCCAAGACCAACGTCTTTATCGGCACCTTCATAACATACTCACCAAATTGTGATGAGCGCCAAATTGTTGACGGCCAGCAAAGATATGTTACAATTTATATCCTCATGAAATGTCTCAGGGATATTATGATGGAATGCCCGGACTTGTATAATGAAATTTTCTCCTCAAAAAACGAGTCTGATACTGTCGCCCGCGTTGAAAGGTTCTTTCAAGAGTTAATTGAAAACAAATATGGCGAATACAGACTGGTGTTCAGGAAAAAGGAGATGGAGGAGGACTTTGACGCTGTCATAAGAAACGGTAAACAATCCAAGTTTAAGAATAGTCAGATGGCTAAAAATTACACCGCCATCAAGAACTACCTCCTGGAATGTAAACCGGAGGACCTTTGCGACGCATATCTTCATCTACGTAAGACGGTACAGTGTTCAATAATGGAGTGTGAGAACCAGGTTGAGGCGTACAGGACGTTTGCTTCGATAAACGGTTTGGGGCAGAAGGTGGAGGAGAAATATTCTATCATTAACATAATCTTCCAGAATTTGGGCCGGGCCGATAAGGATATCTGTACCCTTATCGAGAGCGCCGACAAATCCTTTATTATACGGTACCTGTTTAACAGAACCGGAAAATGGACCGGCACCAAGGATATGATTAACGCCTTCACCAAATACATCGAGGGCAAGAACGCGGAGGCCATAGTAAAAGATATTCTCGAGTTTGGGGCGTTTGATAAGAGGTGCGAGGAGTATCGTGATAAAAATTACCTGATTCCAATACCGGCAATGCTTATTGTTCTCAATCACTTTCTTTCCACCTGCGAAGATGAGAAAGAGGCGCTTGTCCTGGCGAAGCGTTTCTCTGCGATATTTGTAAGGATGTTAGTTTGTCCAGGTGCGGACCACCCAAGGGAAAATAATACTGCAATGGTTCTATCTAAAATTAGGGTCAAGGAGGATGTAGAGGAACTCTTGAGGTTTGGTGATACGAGGGGCCGCTTCTATTATCCGGATGACGAAGTATTCAAAACACGTTTCGTGACAAACGATATGTATCATTCAAGTTTGAATGACTACATATTACTGACACTTAACCACGCAATTTCCAATAGTGAGGAATTCATTGTCAGAGACATATCGGTGGAACATATTCTTCCTCAGAGGTCCAATGAGAACAACCCACTCCTTCACACAATCGGCAACCTGACGCTGACCGACAGTTGTAAGAATTCGTCAATGGGTACGAGGGATTTTGCCGTAAAGAAGGAAATCCTGCACGACAGCATCTACGCACTCAACAGGTACTTCGATGGCGTTGACAAGTGGGACGACGAGGAAATATCCAAGAGGGCGGAAATTCTTTCCGATATTGCGGTGAAGATTTGGAGTATTTAAGGGTTATTTCTTGATGATAAGTTTCTCGCTGACAATATCACCATCCTCTCCCAGGAAATATTTTACGCCGGCGGGGATTATGGATTTGAACATAACGTAATCGACTGTGGTATATCCTGGGCGGTAACGGATGAAGTCCTGTGCTGCGCTCTTCGTTCTCCAAGCGTGTATGCCCTTGTCTACAAAAAACGCTCCATACGAACGTTTAACCTGTAACTTGGCCCTTTGGATACATGTATGGCAATCCCCGAATTTGATGGGGATTCCCCGATTGGGCGTGGTATATGGCCCGGTAAGAAAATCCGGAACCCTTAGGACCTTGTACACCTCAATTGGCCTATTATCTATTCTCGGCACGGGCTCCCCGTCCTTAATAAGGTGGCAACTATTAATCTGTAGACACATTGAAAGAAGTATTAATCTGTAGGCACATTGTAAGAAGAGGTATCTTCCCAAAAACAGGTACCGACCTCCCGACAGACTTGGATTTCCGAAGAACCATAGCAGTTGAGAGCAGTGCAGAAAAAGATTGATGTATACTTACCCTTAAGTATGTATTTTGCTGTCGCCGGAATTTTACACTCCAGAACGGCATAAGTACGAGAGGTGCCAGGCGGTGTGATGTATTTTATGTACTTTTTCATATAATCCATTGCTTCAGTTTCGTTCTGGAATGTATGAATGAAACCTTTTTCTAGTCCCTCGGGGTCTTCCAATAAAGTAGCAAGCTCAGCGTCCGTATAAATAGGACTGGCCACATGGTTCTCGCCAATATAATATCCATCCTCCACAAACGGTGACGAATAAATGCCTTCAGACATTTTTCTCACTACTTTATAACAAGTAATGTCTTTTTTCGGCGCAATCTTTTTACATTTTATAAGACACATAGATATTTGGATTTAAGGTCGTCGAGAATGGATTTGTTTACGGCGTCCGCTATCTGGTTTACGAGGATTTCCTCACCCTCATAGTGTTCACCATTAGGAGTGATATCTACCTTCATCGTTTCCCGCCGGTTTTTAATGATTTAACGATATCGTCCAGAGGCTCATATTGGAGCGGGTTTTCCCTATAGACGAGCTCGAATTCTTCCTCGTCGTGGATTATTGCACACCGGCCGGTATGGCTCCCGTTTTTCCGTACGAAACAATCTACGATAATAGGGTACACCTCCTGAAAATCGTTAGCAGCATCATATACTGGATTCTGACAGATTTCGACGACCTTCGCCGCAATCTTAATTCCCTTGTTCTCGTAGGTGATAATGTCGCCGAGCTGAAATTGGTCTTTAGTTATTTTCATATATAATGAGCTTATTGGTTACAACGTCGTGGTCGAGGCCGAGGTAATATTCGGCGCCGGCGGGGATAACGGCCTCGAAAATCGTATAACGTTCATCGGCAAGAAGGCCATCGTGATGCAGGACCCAATACTCGGCCTCTTTCTTCGACGTCCAGGCGTGGATGCCTTCATTGATGTAAAAACTGTACCACCAACTGGTTTGAACCGCTATCACTTCGCTCGTCAGTGTACACTCGCCCTTTTTGTTGAAGCGAATGCGCTTATGCTGAAAAGGCGTTAGGTAGTCCTTGTCAAATAGTGAGAACGGGTTCCGAAGGACTTTATACACCTTGATGCCATTGTGGGACACGTAAGGCTTCACCCCGTAGGGTTTATCGGGGTGTGTATAGGCCGGTTGTTTCGTGAAATGGCACGGGTTAATCTGCAGGCACATAGGCAATCTCCTTTATAATTTTTAAGTCTGAAGACGCAAAACTGGGAAAGACGGTGGGTTTTTTATCACCTATAAAACGTGTGGCAAATTCGCCCTCGAATGCATAGTAAGAATCGGCTGGTATCACACACTCCAGGACTGTGTGGTGGTGGGGCTGGTTGTCGAAGGAGGCCTGTCTGGCGCCGTCCATATCCAGGGCGACGGCCATTGCGTCTTCCTTGTTTTTTAAGGTATGGAACGCCATCCCCTCTATGACTTTCGGAGTCTTAACCGGATTACGGAGGGTCCGGTATGTTCGGAGGTCTGTGTCGAACAACCACTTCATTCTAACGTGGTGGGTTTCTCCAATATCGAATTTATAATACATTATCGGGGACCTATACTCCCTATCCCCGTCGGGGCCATAGTTAATCCACACCACCTTGTAACAGGTGATGCCCTCTTTTGGAATGGACTTAATTCTTGTCGGGTTATTCAGGCACATAATTTATCCTCCGTAGCTTGCTATTTCCTTACCGACGTTCAATTTTGACGACCCGTAACACTTGAGGGCGTGGTCATAGAACGTTGAGTCATAGAAACCTTCGAAAACATATTCGGCATCTGCTGGAATGGTGCATTCAAGCACGGCATATATCATACCCCCATTATAACCCTTATAGTAGTCATATAGTTTTGCCATATATTCCAACGCAATATGCTCGTCCTTAAACGTATGTAGTACACCCTCTTCCAGTCTAAGGCAACTCCCAGCGGTTTCGTGAGCTTCGACCACCTCGGGTGACAGTTTTGGGTCGGCATACTTCGTGGATTCGGGACGGTACGCACATCCACGACGGAATGGCGCATAGTAGCGGCCGGATTTATCGTTTTTACGTCTCCTTGCTACCTTGTAGCAGACGATATCCTCTTCGGGCTTGATTAATTTGTGATTATACAGGCACATATGTAGTTGCTATGATGGAGTTACTATGATGGGTGGTAAATTTAACTTTTCGCTTGCTACGATTTTATTGAAGCGCAGGCTTCGTGACGCGAAACAATCCTTCCTGTCGTAGGTTCCACCGTAGACAATGGTATCCTTCGGTATCGTGCATTCGGCAATCGCTATCTCGTCCCAAGCGAATCGTGACGAACGCTCCTTCATCCAAACCATAGTCTCCATGGCGTCCTCAAAGTTTTTGAACGTATGGTAGAACCCCCAGGATATTTCGTTGATGAAGAGGTCGCCGCAATAACCGGGACCTTCGCTCTGTATCGATTGGCTTTCGCCCTCGCCCCACGACATCAGATAGTACGGGCTGTCCCACGCCTTTTTACCAGTCGTCTCTTCACTAAATACGGGGTGCCGGCGATGCAGAACCACCTTATAGACCGTGCGGTCCTTATTCGTCATTTCGTTTGTGTCCAGACGGTAGCATTTGTTTAAGCACATATCACTCAACCTCCCTTATTACTTTTAAGCTCGACGAGGCGTAAGCATCGAGGCTGGTAACCTCGTCCGAACCCTCATAGACATATCCCCTTTCAAGCGACACCTCGCATTCCAGAATGGCAATGTCGAATACCGAAGAGTTTTTCTTGTCCTGGCTAAGGCTATATGTACCCCTTAATATGGCCGTTTTGGCGTCCTCCAGGGTCTTGAACGTATGGTATGCACCGCGACCAATGCGGCCCAGGAACGAGGAGAGTCTGAGTAGTTCGTCTTCTGAAGCGGTAATCCAACCATAATCCCAGCGGTCCCCGGGCATATATTCCTTACCCACAATATATGGGTAACCAATATAGGGTGAAGTATAATATACCGTCCAGGGTGTGTATGGTGAAATCATCTTCCTAACCACCTTATAGCAGGTGATAGTCTTATTCTTCCCTGTGGGGAAAATTCTCTTTGCGTGTAATAGGCACATATTAAGCTACTTCTTTAATTACCCATAAATTTGACGATGCGTAGGCGGCGAAGCCGGTCGTCTCGTCCTTGCCTTCAAAAACATATCTATTTGACGATGGTTCTATCCTGCACTCCACTACTGCAATCTTCATTGTAACAGAGAAGGGAGTGTGATAGCCGGCACCATTTTTCAATATCACCTCAGCCCAAGACCTGGCGTCTTCAAGTCTTTTAAAAGTATGGAAAGCACCGCAGCCCACCCTGTGGATGAAGGGGCTGAGGGTGAGTTCCTCCATCACCCTTGAGTCGATGAGGTCCTCGTTCTTGTATTCCTTCCCCAGGAGATAATTGAACCCCATGACACACGAGGAATATATTTCCTTGTTTACGTATAGATTGTGAAGTTTCCACATCACCTTGTAACAGGTGATGGTCGGGGTATCGCTTGGTATGCGCTTTGCATTAAGTAAACACATGGTCTCGTATTTTCCGCAAATATAACATATTTTTCTGAATATCCAAATAAAAGAGAGCTGGGGGCACTATTTATTAAAAAATAGGGTATATATGAGTAAGAACTACGAAGAAAGCGAGGGAACGAGTTTGCGTGGGTCCGGGGATGTCCTTCTGGGTGCCAGCGCAAGCGACGGAATTGTCATCCCAACGGTTGACAAGGTGAATCAATTCATAACGGATGCGGTAAGCGGAAAACAGGATACTATTACTGATTTGGCTGCAATACGTTCGGGCGCAACTAAAGGCGAAACCGCACTGCAGCCAAATATGACGTTTGGCAGTGAAGAGTCTGTTGATTGGTCTGGTGTTGCTGCGGGTGGAGAGAAATGGAGTTTTTGCACTGATGGTCATGAAGGTGGATTTATTTTAAGTTGTGAAAGCACTGACGGAACGCAGCAAGGTTACCTTGGGATAGGTGATGTCGGTCCTGAAGGCCGTGTAAGTATTTATGCAACGGATGGTTTGAATATTACTGCCAACACAACGGTAAGCGGTTCTGTAACAGCCACCTCTTTCATAAAGTCGGGTGGTACATCTTCTCAGTTCTTGAAGGCCGATGGTTCCGTTGATAGCAATAGTTATGCTACATCTTCTCAACTTTCAGGGAAACAAGACGCTCTCGTTAGTGGAACAAATATCAAGACCATTAATAGTACAAGCCTTCTTGGAAGTGGAGATATCGATACCAAGGAAATTTTCTGGGCCGTTTGTGGCACCACTACGTTTAACGAGGTGACCGCGGCGACGGCAGCGGGGAAGGAGGTTCTGTGTCATTTGAATAGTCTGTCCTATCGGTGCTCATATGCCGGCGGGCCCTATGCGCATTTCTTTAGTTTTGAAGACAACGCCGGCGGCAACAATTTAATTGCGCACCTATTGAGTCTTACTAGGGATGGGCAATGGTCAAACAACTCCTACGCGGTTCCGTACTCGAGTCATATAAAGGGGTTTTATGTTAGTGGTGATGTTTATTATAATCCGATGAGGCTCTATGATACTTATCTCAACCTATACCAATCTGATGGCACTTACGCCGCGAAGACATATCCGACCGGGTACACACAAAACAATAAGTATTTCATCGACGTAACGTTAAAGAGCGACGTAACGCAAAAGGAGACCGTTGCTAACAATTTTTATCCTATCGCCATCGCAGGGAGGCAATATGTAAATATGACAGATGGAAACGTTTTGCCTATATACTATAACCAATACCTAACTTTAAACCCCGGGACTGGCGTTATTAGGGCTAATGACTTTTCAATAAATGGACAGTCAGTTGGAATTGCGCTACAAAATTTCCAAACTGCCGTGTGGGCATGCGCAAATCGGAGACTAATTACTTGGTCCAATCTTAAATCTCTTCGTGATAGCAGCGGTTTAACTGCTGGTATGCAGTATCATATTACCGATTATAATACAACCACCGTTCAGGCCAATACTCAGGCGGCGGGGCATCAGTTTGATATCATTGTCGTTGCTGACGATGACCATACTCTTAATGAAAACGCGAGGGCTGTAAGGCACGAGGGTGACACCTATTTCTCCGGTTCTACTCTGGAAGCGTGGGAATTGAAGTATGATATTGATAACGATACTACCAGATTCGCTTGGGCTGACAGTGGCGCAACGGGAAGGGGTGTTATCTATTATATGAAGGACGAATGGGGAAATGAATGCCCTTATGACTTTAAGAACATAATGTTTAAGCCGGGTGCTAAAACACAACCAGGCACCGTTGCTGATGTGTTCTACTACACCTTCTCCGTGGCAACTGGAACCGGTGATGCTACCGTAACTGACCACTCTTTAAATGGAGTATATTGTTATGGTAATAAGATAAGCGTTTATATAAAGTCTTCAAAACAAACGCTTCCATCTAATGTTTTTAGAAACACAAGCACAACATCAAGATGCTACTCCAATACCTTTGGGGACAACTGCCACTTCAACACCTTGGGGGGTGGATGCTACTCCAACACCTTTGGGAACAGCTGCTACGACAACACCTTTGGGGGCGGATGCTACTCCAATACCTTTGGGGACGACTGCTACGACAACACCTTTGGGGGCGGATGCTACTCCAATACCTTTGGGGACGACTGCTACGACAACACCTTGGGGGGTGGATGCTACTCCAACACCTTTGGGAACAGCTGCTACGACAACACCTTTGGGGGCGAATCCTACTCCAACACCTTTGGGGACAGCTGCAACTCCAACACCTTTGGGTACGCCTGCTACTACAACACCTTTGAGAACTACTGCAACTCCAACACCTTTGGGGACAGCTGCAACTCCAACACCTTTGGGAACAGCTGCTACAACAACACCTTTGGGGACGACTGCGGCGGCAACACCTTTGGGAACACCTGCGGCATTAACACCTTTGGGTACGGCTGCTACTCCAACACCTTTGGGTACGGCTGCCACGCCAACACCTTTGGGGACGGCTGCAACACCAACACTTTTGGAAACTACTGCTACAACAACACCTTTGGAGACTACTGCCAATCCAATACCTTCGGTGAATCTGTTAAATATTTCATCACAGGCAATGCAACAGGCGCTACAACTTCAGCACAAACAAAGGATTATATACAGTATCTCATTGTTGAAAATGGTGTTCAATATGTAAATGCCTATTGCACGGGCACCACAAGCGATTCCGATTTTTGCCAAAACATCAAGATTGGTTTAGGCGTGGAAGGAACATTTTCAAACAACAGATTACAGATAGACATAACCCCTCAGATTGGCGCTACGGCAAGTGTTACCTATCAACCTGCAAACAGTCAGATAATAAACATAAACATCTAACCATAAAGAGAAATAAAACATTCAAAAGATATGAAAACGGAAAACAACAGGCAATATTACTGTGATGAGGGAAAGGTATTCCGTCGCAAGGCTGATGGTTTCATAATGGGTAACGGCTACTTCCGACAATATAATAACATTTTCCAATAATTCCTTTTTAGCCAACTATTTATAATTACCTATGGAAGCAAACGAAAGAAATCTAATACAAGCATTAAAGCTATGCGCCCAGGCGCACGGTAAAGAATTTTGTGACTGGAGCGACGGTGATAACCAGGTAGCCATTAAAGACGAAGGTGTGCCGGTGGTTGCTGATGTTCAATCCATTGTAAGGGCGTTCACTGGCGATGAAAATTTCTATCCAGATTCAATAGAAACAGATTTTGGGTATACCACAATCTACCTGGATGAGATTGAGTATGCACCGGTTGTGGACGAGAGAACCCTCAGGATGGCATTGCCCAATGGAATTGATTTGGGACTGAACGAAAATAAGAATACGGTAAGGCTCAATGAATCCCAGCTTCGCAAGCTCGTTGCTGAGAGTGTGAAGAAGGTTCTGAATGAAATATCCTATGGTATGGCACGCGACGCCTTCAAGAAAGCGGGAGAGGAACTTGACAACAATCCGGATTATTATCTCGACAGCAAAAAGATGAAGCGTTTTGATAATCTCCATCAGCACTTTGTAGATAGGAGCCGTGAAAATTTCGACCCGAATATGCCCGTGCTCATTTGCTTTGATGACCACTGCGAAAGTCTTACGGCTGGCGAGTTGGAGGACAAGTTTGAGGTTGAGGGCTATGTTGAACCCAGTAGGAACCCAATCTATGCGAACCAGAAGATGGTTGGCTATCCATACCTTAAGGGTCTTATCGGACCAATGTGGGACTACGACAGGCTGCGCTATGAAACACAAGCGATTTATGATATGATGTCAATGTAAAACTATCTAACTAGTATGAAGGTTGTTTTTAGGACATATACCAAGAAAGACGGTACGCCGGATTACGGATACTGGGCCGTGCTGCAGCATTTTGAGGGGCTAAAAGACAAAGATATTCTTGTCAGAATCGATATTGACAAGAAAAACCAACTCGGATACGACGAGGTGGATGTATTCTGCCCTTCACTCAAGATTTCCAATTTGAAATTGAAAAAACTCGATGACAGGAAGTTTGAGGCGTCCTTTGACACAAAGAACCTTAGGGCAATTTTCCAGGTGCTCCTCTTTATGGGTAAGGCGGGAAATGGAGGACACGGTTATGAGGTACTCATAGGCGACAAATCATTTTACATTGATGGTGACGGGGCCGATTATCTCGAATCCATTAACGGGACGTCGCTCCACAAGATTAAGGAGGACAAACGGTATGATTGGGCCGATGTCTATAATAAAGAGGACGAGGATGTTATCCACCTGGATGAAACCCGTCTCCGGGAGATAGTTAGAGAATCTGTTATAAGAGTCCTCAATGAGAGATTGTAAAAGAAACCACGGAGTAATTTCCGTGGTTTTTCTATATGCTACAAGGCTTAACCTTTCTCCATCTTTTAACCGGCGGTACCGGCGGCTGTTCTGGCTGGGCGGTTTGTTTGTCGGCCCAAATTTTAAACTCTTTCCAGAACGCATCCTGCTCTTCGGGCGTGGGCCTGGGTGCCTTACTGAGGATTTCTGACATCTCGTCATACGTGAAATCAGGATTCTTTTTATACAAAGCAACGAGTTCATCCCAAAGGAGGGAATATATGTCCTGTTCCTCGCGGAGAGTTCTCCTCACCGCTTCCGATATTATGTTACATAATTGGCTTTCGTTGAGCCTGATGGTCCTTTTCATCTTGCGCTTTTTCTATAAATAGTCGCAAGACCTTATTCTTTCCTTTGCTTAGAGAAATAGAGGAAGATGGGTAGACCAACCGGCCAAAGGATGACGGTGGCAATCACTGCCAGCTCTTCAAAAAAGGTACGCCCCCTGGGCTCGACCTTGGCATCGCATATTATAAGCGTGGCACTTGCCGCGACTGCGTATATGGATATAATAATCGTTAACAGCATAACCTACTTTTTATAAAATATTCCGCTCAGCCACTCACTCTTGTCTTTACTGCCGTTGGTATAGTGGTTCCAGATACAATTGACGACGAGTATCGGCTTTTCTATGTTCTCTTCGTCATATCTGGCGAAGTTGTTCTGTTGGTGGGCACTCCAGCCGTCCTTGGTGTTATCTTTTTTCTCAAAATAGACGTACCCTTCGGGTGTCTTGTAGTGGAACTCCCCTTCGATGGTGAGAGTATCACCCCGGGTAAGGCAGAACCTGTCGGTGGTGAATTTTATTGTGTCCTTATTCTTTACCCACGTGGCGTTGGCAATGGTACCAGGAACGCCAACCGTCGGACCGGTTTGCGGGCGGTTCGAGTATATGTATCCCAGGTCCTCAACGTAACAGCACGAGGACACCAACAAAAGCAGGATTATGGGCAAGATGTTCTTCATATCTTACATCCCCGCCAAGGCATACTCGCGCAGGCGTTCCATTAACATAGTTTTACGCTTGGCAATTTTTACGTTCTTGATGCCCCAGCATAATGCATCCTTCGAACCTACGAGGATGCATATTTTTTTTGCTCTTGTTATGCCGGTGTAAAGGAGGTTCTTGCTCAGCATATGGTAATGTGAGTTCGTTATCGGCATTACCACGATAGGATATTCTGAACCCTGGGACTTGTGGATGGTCAACGCATATGCGTGAAGTAGCTCGTCCATATCCACGGTGCCATAGTAGATGGTAGAATCCCCGAAATCAACCACGAGGGTCTTGTTTTCAGTGTCAACGTCGATGATTATTCCACTGTCGCCGTTGAAGATACCTTTGTCGTAGTTATTTTTCGTCTGGATAACCTTATCGCCGACCCTGAAGATTCTTCCTCCCTGGTGAATTTCGTCACCAACGGGGTTTATTGCCTCCTGGATTCGCTGGTTAAGTTCGACCGTGCCGGACGCATATTTCTTCATTGGCGTAAGGACCTGAATTTCCTTTGGGTCTATTCCGTAAGCATTGGGTAGCCGGTTTCTCACAAGGTCAACCACGATATCGCTGGCCTCCTCGTCGGTATCGGCTTTAAGATAGAAAAAGTCAGAATCCTTGGTGTTGGAAAAGGTGGGGAAATCACCCCTGTTTATTGCGTGAGCGTTCCTGATGATGCGGCTGTTCTCGTCCTGGCGGAATATCTTCGTCAGGCGGATGGTTGGCAGCGTATTCGACGCGATTAGGTCTGAAAGTATGTTGCCCGGGCCAATGCAGGGGAGCTGGTCAACGTCGCCGATAAGTATAATCCTCATATGGTCCGGCACGGCCTTCAATAGCGAGTACATTAGCCAGGTATTAACCATCGAAACCTCATCAACGATAAGAAGGTCACCCATCAAAGGGTTGTCCTCGTTGTGATTATATCCGCCACCGGGAGTGGCGCCAAGAAGCCGGTGGATTGTTGTTGCTTCCATACCGGTGGCTTCCGACAATCTGTCTGCAGCTTTTCCTGTAGGTGCTGCTAGGAGGATGTTTAATCCCAAACTGTCGAGAATATTGACGATACCGTGGGTAATAGTGGTCTTGCCGGTACCCGGACCGCCGGTAATTATCGTTACATTGGACAGCGCGGCTTTCTTGATTGCCTCGCGTTGGTCGTCATCGTATTCTATGCCGGTGGTTATCTCCAGGCGTTCTATGTCCACAACGTCTTCGTTTACCTTAAACAGCTCCGGCTGGGCCGCTTTAGAATAAAGCGTGCGGGCGATAAACTTTTCAGCAAAGAAAAGCGTGGGAAGGAATATCTCTGAGCCGTCATCAATAAGGTCCTCCCTTTCCGACATATTGATGATTGTGTCGGCAATGAGCTGCCGGTCTATCTGCAGAAGGTTGAAAGTTTTATTTATGAGTTCATTTGTATCGAGGTACGTATCTCCCTCCTCGCAATGTGTGGATAGCACATAGATAAGCGCGCTCTCAATGCGGAGCGGGTCGGTTTCGGATATGCCAATACGTTTTGCAATAAGGTCTGCAGTAAGGAATCCGACTCCGTCGATATCCTTTATCAGCTGGTAAGGGTTGGTCTGCAGGATGCCAATGGAATCCTCTCCGTATTCCTTGTAGATTTTAACTCCAATCGCGGTACCGATGTTATACTGCTTAAGGAAAACCATAACCTCCTGTTCACCCTTCCTCAGGTCGAAGGAGTCCCATATCTGGTGTGCAACCTTGCTGCCGACCTTGGGTACTTTTAACAGGTCGAGTGAGTGGCTTGCAATTACATCCAGGGAGGCTTCCCCGAACATCTGGACTATGTTGCGTGCGATGGTGGGCCCTATGCCCTTGATAAGGCCGGACGACAAATACTTCTCAATGCCTCTGACGGACGTGGGGAGAATTTCTTCCCAGGATTCTACCTTGAACTGTTCTCCGAACCTTACGTTCTGTGTCCACGTTCCCTCTACATCAAGCGTAATGCCGATGTTTGCCTGAGCCATATTGATAAGCAGGGTTACACCCTTTCCGTCCGATTCTTTTGTAGCGGATAGGATAGCAAATCCACTTTCTTCGTTCTGGTAAACGATTGATTCTACCGTGCAAACAAACTTATCCATATCGCAAAGATATGGAAAAAAGATGAGAAATACAACACGCCGGTTATTTATTATCGGATGGATTTCTATGAATATACTTCTTTTGATGATTTCCTGACGTGGTTCACACCTGAACATCGCCAGGATTTCCCGATGATAGCGTCAAAATGTGGGTCTGGAGACCGGTCCAAGGACCATATACTTAAAGTCGCGAAAGGATGTGAGACCGTGGGTATAATCTTTTTTAAGAAGCGCGGCGACGGTCGGGTTATAATCTCGCTGTTTGAAATAAACAGCAGATTCAGGCGCCAGGGAATCGGCACGGAGGTCTTTAATCAACTAAAGGAAAAATATATAGGCAAAAAGCCCGTTATGTTATTTTACGCCGGCGAATCAGGCGGTGAAGCCCATATGTTCTGGCAGTCTTTAGGGTTTCAATTACCACACCCCCGCAGCCACGGGCATATGCTGGTTTATAACTGGTTTGGGTCGAAATCCAATTCAATGCCAGGGGTATTGTCAACGTAGGTACCCTTCAAACGCTCAATAAATTCACGCTTTTTCTCTTCGGGGGCTGTGTTAAATGTGGCGTAAGGCTCTCCAGCAAAGAAATTGCACTCCTTACCAAAGGTCAAATCAAAGGCATCACTGACCTGATGCACAGGTATGTTTCCTATGATATTGTCCAGATTTTCATTTTCTTCGTTCAGCCTCCTAAGGGCCTCCTGAACCATATATCGTATATCGTTTTCGGTAAGTCTCATATTTTTATGTTTTTCTAATAAATAGCTGCGTTTTTACCTTTGGTAACTATTTAATATAAAACTATCTTTAGTTATGAAGAAAGAATATAAGGATTTCGTTTGCGTACTTCATGGATACCTTATCCGCGTGAAGGAAATTCACTGGAATACGACAAACAACGCAGAACATAAACTCTGCGATGAAATAGAGGAAGATATCCACGAATGTGAGGATAGGTTCGCAGAGTGCGCTATGGGTATGGAAGAAAAGCACTTCGCCATTGGTGACCTTATGCCCCTACTCCCCAACGCTGAAAACCTTAAGGATATGCTTAAGGAACTCGATGGTGACATCCTCGATATGAAAAAGAAACTCGACGGCCCCGAGAACGGTGGACTGTTTAACATTCTTGATGATATGCAGGAATGCTGCAATAAATATAAGTATAGAGCAACACAAAGTTAAATATGAAAGCAAGAGAAACCGTTGGTAAGCTGGTTAGTATGTTCGGTAAACCCCAGCCGGTGGGTAATTTCCACTTCTCAACAAAAGACTCAAGTAACAGACCTGAAGGGGAGCCGCCTCTTTATTATGGAATTCTTAGGACCGTATTCAATCCCAGGAAGAACTTTAAGGGCTTTAAGTCCGCGTGGGTATATTGGATTGCAACCTTCGACCCTAATAATATTGACGGAACCGCTATCAATACGACCGTGCCTTATCTTGACGAGGAGAAGGCCATTAGGGCATATAAGGACGTTTTCGACCGCTACTATCCAGAAGCCAACGATATTGAATATGGTTGCAAGGACTGGTCGGCGCTCGGCGAGAATAAGAAGGGCACTGTTACCCTCGGCGAATCCCAGCTTCGTAAACTTGTCGCTGAGAGCGTGAAGAAGGTGTTGAAGGAATATCGCCCTAATACAAAAAAGGACCCCATGGGGCAGTGGTTTAAGGATATGGATGATGCGCAGAAGGTGCGCGATACCATGAATTATATCTATAAGGGCGGAAAGAATCCTGTTAAAAAGAAGAGTGAGGATGAGAGTGAGAAGGAAGTGTTGAAAGAGTGGACTCCGCAGGACGACGATTATGCTGTTATGAAGGGGCAGCCTGGTGCTGCCGGAATCTGGGCTAATGCATATAAGGAAAAGTATATTGATGGGCAAGAAGACGGAACCCCTGAGGAAAAATCAAATGAATCTCAGTTAAGGGAGATGATTGCTCAGAGTGTGAAGAAGGTGTTGAAGGAAATGGAAACACCAACGCCATATGGTCCGATGACTTCTGGTGAATGGAAGCCGACGTTTGACGACCCAAAACAACAGGAAGAGTTTTCTTCTGATGTTATTGATATGTTGTCTAAGATTCCTGATGAAAGGTTTGTTAATCTTTATTGGAACCGGAGGCTTACATTTGACGACCCGAACACGGTCGATGCCATATACAAAGAGGCTATAAAGAGAGGGCTGTTCGATAATCCCGCACTTTAAAGATTGAAAATATGGGCGAACCTGATGGCTCGCCCATATTTAGTTTTCAAACGCCTTTAACCCGTTTTCCTTGAATTCCGAAACCGCCTTTTCAAACACCTTCAAGAACTCTTCTTTCGTTATCGAGGTGATGTTCCCGTTGTCGACGTCCTCCCAGTAGCAGCGGATGCAGTCCATTGTCCGGACACCAAACTTGTCCCAGCTAAATCCCTTACCATTGAGGTAGAATCCTCTTTGGATTGGTTCCACGCTTTCCACATGCAGGTAATATGTGTAGTCAGTATAGTGGGACCGGTCGCCATTTACCCACTTGTACCTGACATATTCCCCACAGTTTAGCCGGGCGAGGCGCTCGTCCGATGTCAGGGTGTCCATTTTATCCGCGTATTCCTGTGCCATGCGTTTATGGTAGTCGCGCTTCTCCCTTAAAAGCTGCAACTCTTTGGTGTATTCTTTGCCAGTCATGGTAGTTATTTTTCACAAAGATATAGAAAAAAATTAGTTTCCCCAAATTTCGTTGGCGAAAAACATGCCCACATTCACCGTCGAGGGCATCTTCTTGTGGGGCAAGCGGATGGTTTCGACACCTTCTATGGGTTCATATTCTCTTGACTCAAGAGTTATGAAGTATATCTTGTACTTCTTGTTGGTTATCTCCTTTAAGTCCTCATAATTCACCAGGTCCGTGTCAACAATAATAAACACAGGGTTCTTCATGTCGCCCCTGGCGAGGCGTTCGAAGTATTTCTCCCGGGTGTATCCGATAATATCGTCCTTGAACACATTTACCCCATTGACGGTCTCCTTTAGTGCAATGGTGCTGCTCGGGTCGTAGGCGTAATGGGAGAAATGGACAACGAACCTATTATCAATTCCACAACGCACCGTTAGCTTTTCGCGATTTTTGAAGTGCTCGAGAGTTAAGACTATGTTTTCCCAATTGACGTCGTCCCATTGGTTAATCATCTTCACGAAATCCCTCGACCATATCCCAACCCAGTTGAAAGGGTGACAGAATTTTTCACCTCTTGCCTGATAGACGCGGCCGCCTACGCAGGTATTGCATATGAAGTTAATATGGGAAATTTCACCAGTGGAGGGTTCCGCGTTTCGAGGGGTCTCTGGGATGGTATGGCGCATATTGGCCTTCTTTCTTTTCTTGGGGAAGACGGTCGGTCTATATACGCGTATGATTGGTTTATGTTCCATATAATATAAATAGCGGGGACGCCATATTTGGGTCCCCGCATGGATAGGTAAGTTTTAGGTTTGGTCGCCAAGCTTATCTCTCACGAACTCGAAGTAGTTGAAGTCCGGCTTGTACTTTTGGATTTCGCGTATAAGGCGCGATACCATTCGGTTCTGGTAATGTAGGTCCTTATGGAGCGCGTCTGCCGATTTCTGGCTATCCTCGACCAGGTTTCTGTTCTCTTCCTTGAGGAGGTTATATTTGTCCTCCAGCTCTTTGTAGGCCATACTCTGGCCCTTGGTCGCGATTTCCTTGTTAAGTTTATCCTTGTATTGCTTACACTCTCTCCATGCGCGCCCGGATTCGTGGCGCCACTTTACCATGTTGTAGTAGAACTTCTCACTGAACTTTAGGTCAACGTCCGAGTATTTTTCCTTGTGTAGGCAGGGGGCCTTCTTTATGGTAGTCAGGTTGCCCCATTGGTCCACATATACCAGGCCAGCATATGAGGGTACCTCTTCCTCCTTGATAAGATTCTCTGGAACGGCGTAGTAGAAGTAGTTGGGGCGTTTATGGCCGGCAACCAGGTAATAGGGGTTGTTATCGCTGTACTTGTGGAAGCTCTCTATGGCCCATTTACCGTGCTTCTCGCTTTCTTCAAGGAACTTGTAGTACTTGGGGATATACTTATCCCCATAAGCTTCCTCGCCTTCGAGGATGATGTGCTTATCCTTCTTATTCTTGAAGTCGTTCTTGAAGTCCGTCCGCGAGACCTTTATCTCGAATTCATAGATGTAACCGGACTTGGTTTCCAGGAGCTTGTCGCTTTCCCAATCAAAAACGTAGAGGCCGTCAATGTCGTACTTGACAGCGTTCGGGGTGAAGAAATGACTCAGCTCCGACTGGATGAATCCCTCGGTAAATTTGAAGTTGGGGTCGGCGACCTTTTGTGCTCTGTAGATGCTACCCATTAGAAAATGCGGGCTTTCTCTGCTTCCTCGATTTCGTCTACGAGGTCAATGGCGTCCTTGAGACCCTTTTCCTCGCCACGGAAATAGTCATCGTCGTCGGCGGTCCGGTTGTTATAGAGGTCATGGCGCCTGTTCTCGAACGCGGCGCGCATCTTGTGAAGTTCGTGCACCTCCGCCGTCTTATAGGTGACGGCGCAGGCAACAATAATAACAATTAAAAAAACAATAATGTATATCATTTCGTCGGTAATTTTTGCAAAATTAGCTACCAATTTGGTCATGGGGAGAAATTTTATGCAAAATTTTCATCCTCGAGTGCTACGTTTTTAAAATTTTATTTCCTTAGCCAATTTTAGACTGTTTAAGTATTCCATAGGGACAACCCACGCATACATGCCCGGGTCGTTACCATTTTTATCTTTCTGGGCGCGATATTCTTTGATGCGTCCGCTTCGAGTGGTGCCATCAGATGATTGATATTCAAAGGTACCTAGTTTAATCTGGCCTCTAACCACGGCGGTTCTGAGGTTGTTAATGTCAATTGACCACATCTTGCTTGGCGCTTTCTTCTCTTTATCCCAATAGAGGTAAATCCACTTGTCCGCCTTTGTGATAGCAAAGCATCCGGGTTTATAATGTGCCACCCACTCCAGATAGATATTGCTCGATGTGGCGGCAACCGTGTCGGCCTTAACATCAATTAAGGTTGAATCTATGGGATTTTTACTTCGAAGCTTATCTTCAATATCTCTCGTAGCATTTTCTTCAAAATGTGTGCCCTTTTCATTGGATACGATTACATCAACATCTATGTCTTGGAAATACCGGTCATTACTAACATCCAATACGTCAAGCCCCTTTGACTTAACATACTCAATATACCATTTCTCTCCAGCCTTTCCAATTTTGTTCGAATTACCGAAGCCAATATCGTTAAACTCGTTCATAAACAAAGATACAAACTATTTATATAAAAAGCAAATATTATGCATACAAACAAACAAATCGACAGGGCTATCAAACAGACCCTCAAGGAAATGGTTCTCGATGAGAAGCATGGGGATGGCAACTTCAAAAAGCCTCAGGGCTACGTTTCCAAGGGAAACCGTGATGGTGATGACAAGAAGCACTTTCAAGGAAAGAAGCTTCACAGTCCAAAGTATGATTATAACCGCAGCGGCAACAAGGTTAACGTCGCGGACTATCTAACGGAGGACGACATTCAGGACATCGTGAACGAATGCATAGAAAAAATCAAGGGTAGGCTTTAAGCCTGCCCTTTTTCTTGAATATTTTCCAGTTTGACGATGGTTTTACGGTCGCGGAATAAAAACCCGACAACACGTTTATCACCATCCACGATTTCGCCTAACCCTAAAGGGAAACCAAAGCCGTCGCTGTCAATCGACATGGGATTTGTTGCGGGGCCGTTAACATAGACCGGCATCCAGGATTCCGCTGGACGAAATTCCCACTCACCCTCTATCTCTGTTTCGTAGAGTTTGTGCTCGAGGGCGGGGTTATATATGCTTCTCCTTATGACAATTTCTCTCATTGCTCTTTCCCTGTTATTCTTTTATATAGTTCATATATCGGCAGGCCGTCTTGTTCCTTGAAAGAAATACCAACCCCAATAATGGGTTTCATTTCGAAAAGTCTATCCACGGGTATCGACGTCCTCGTTGGTGTTTCGTTGACCGGGAAATTCGAAAAATAGTCCACCAGCAAATAATAACGGTTCAATTCCAGGCCACAATCGAGAATATGTCTCGTATAGAACTTGTCCTTCACCACATAGAGGGCGTCTCTGTCCTGTTCATGGTAATAGGTCTCACCCACCGGCATTACGGACCAAAGGCACTTGTTGGACTCATCTACGAATTTCCATTTGTCGAGGAATTCGTTCTCGCTAATCGTTTCGATTTGGTTCAGGTCATATACTGAAATGTCCAACAGGCTAATATTACGCGCACCGTTGCGTGTCACGTCAACCTTATTAAACCTGCAGACCGGAACATCGGCGTTCCGAGTACAGGTGGTGGTTATGTCGATGTTTGAAGGCAATACGCGGAAAGCCTTGCCGTCCGCGGTTTTGAAGTAACAATACATGCACCCGCCCGAGGGTGTCTTGGTTTGTCCGATGAGTTCACTCATCTTATAGTAGAAGTCCAAATACCGACGTTTGGCCCTTCCTTTGAGTTTGTTGGTATCCATATGGCAAATATACATACAAATTTTCATAAAAACAAGAAAGGCACACATTTAAGTGTGCCCTTCTGCTACTTTTCGTCGTCATCGAAAGTAATTTCTATCTCTTTCGGCTCTTCGGGTTCCTTTTTCTTGGGAGGAAGTTTGTCAACGGTGACCGTAACCTTCTCGTCCTCATAAATAGCACGGATGGTTTCCAGGTCGGCGTCTTCCGGAATGCTGCGGTCGGATGAGATATGGACTTCGTCGTTTTCAGTCTTTGAGTGATAGGTTACGCGCAGTATTTCACTGTTTTTAACCGAAATCTTCACAAGACTAGGGTCGACCTTGTGACCGAAATTGAATGTGAACACGTACTTATTGCCCTCTTCGCTCAACTCTGAGTCTTCCTTAAAATCGGGTCCGAAGTACGGGAACGGTAGGAATGTGTCAAATAAACCGAACATAGTTGTAATACTTTGTTTTGATTATTTAGTGAGGCTTAGCCTCAAATTATTTTCTTTCTTTCGTTGGAATACGATTCCGCATCGATGTTGTAGATATCCGCCAGGGACATTGGCTTCGTCGTTGTGGGAATTATATCCCTATCATTATAAATATCCATTAAAAGATTATTTGCCTTCTCTGCCGACAGTTCTTTGAACTCATATTTGCAGGCCAGGCGGCCCTTACGGAGCAAGGCGTCGTCGATATTGGATATGTTCTCATTGAAGGTGCAGATGAACTTGATGCTGAGTCCGTCGGAAAGCAGGCCGTCACCCATATTAAGCAGTAGCGACACGGCGCTGGAAGATTGGGACGAGGATTTTCTGGACCGGATAACGTCCTCGCAGTCCTCCAGGATGATGATGCTGTCCTTGAGCGTCAAAAGGAAGTTTCCGAATGCCGGGTCCCCGAGCATTGATATCATATTGGACGGCACGAAGACAAACTTCTTGCCGGGGTTGTCGGATATGATGTGCCTGATGTACGTCGTCTTGCCGGTACCCTTTTCTCCGTGTAGGATTACAAGGCCCCCCTTGTTCTCATCCTTGATGAACTTGTCGATAATCTCGCTGGGTTTCTGGAAATCGTCGTTGTAGAGCTTGGCCACGTCGAAGTTCTTAACCGCGTTAATCTGATACTTGTTAAGATTGAAGCCGTGCTCGTTCTGGGCCACCAAGAAGAGGTTGTTATTCTCAATAACAGGGTTGGTGTATGATTCCTCCATTATTTTCACGAGCTCACCGAGGGCGCCGTTATCTTCGTGCCCATAGAGGATATATGACTCCGATACGTTTTTCTCGACACGGGCGAAGATATTTTCCTTCTTGAGCCAGAAGTTGAGCCCAAGAACGGCTTTATTGGTCTTGAGCTCCTGCGCCTTGTAGGTGACTATTCTGAGGTTGGCGCGATTGAATAGACGGTCCCACCAAGACCTCTGCCCATATTTAGCCATAACCGCCTCGTAGACCTTGGCCGTATCGAAGTACATTTCATTGTCTCCGGGCTTGGCGCTGAACATATAGCAGTTCGGGAAGGTGCGGTTCTGGATATAGTATAGGTTCTGAAGGGCAAGCCCCGACATCTTCGAATACTTATCGAGATTGCCAGGGGCTAGCCTTATTTCGTGGCCTGGTGAAGCTGTATATTTAAAAGCGTCCATTAAATGACCTCCTTGTATTTACCTTTCTCGTAGAGCCTCTTGGCGATATCCTCTTCGGTTATCGTCAACTCCTTGATGCTCTTTGCCGGTACGTCGTACATATAGTCGAGCATAACGGTTTCCATAATGTTACGGAGACCACGGGCGCCGGTCTTGAGGCCAAGCGCGGTCTTTGCCATCTTCCTGAGCGCACCCTCGGTAAACGACAGCTTGCAACCGTCGATTTCAAGGAGTCTCTGGTACTGACCCACCAGGGAATCTTTGGGCTCGGTAAGGATGCGGACCATATCGTCCTCGGAGAGCTTCTTGATGCTGGCGATGACCGGGAATCGTCCAATGAATTCAGGGATGAATCCGAAGTCCTTGAAATCCTGCGGCATCACATAGTCAAGGTATGCATCGTCACCCTTGAACTTGTTTGCTGCTTCGCCGGTATTGAAGCCAATTTTGGTGCTGCCCATACGGCGGCGGACAATCTCCTCCATACCCACGAAGGCACCTGAACCAATGAACAGGATGTTCGTCGTATCAACGTAGAGAAGGGGCTGCTCGGGATGCTTTCTTCCACCAAACGGGGGAACACCCACGACGTTACCTTCAACCATCTTCAGGAGGCCCTGCTGCACACCCTCGCCGGATACGTCCCTGGTGATGGAAACACCAGAACCTTTCTTGGCGAGCTTGTCAATCTCGTCGATGAACACAATACCCATCTCCGCCTTTTCGATTTCGTAGTTACACTCACGGAGAAGGCCCACGATAAGGGACTCCACGTCGTCGCCCACGTAACCGGACTCAGTAATGGATGTTGCGTTGCCAATATAGCAGGGGATGTTAAGCAGCTTTGCGATGGTCTTAACGATAAGCGTCTTTCCGCTACCGGTCTCACCCAGAAGAATAACGTTGGACTTTCCTAGTTCGTTATCCGGGTTGGTGAGGTTGTTGGCCACCATCTTGTAGTGGTTATACACAGCAACGGACAACGCCTTCTTGGCCTCTTCCTGTCCGATAACATATTGGTCAAGGTATTCCTTGATTTCGTTAGGTTTCAGTAACTTAAAGGGCTTCTGGGCAGCCTCACGCTCTTCACGGGTCTCGATATCGAGGTCATCTATATCAATCATTTCGTCATCTTTCATAAAAATCAAACTTTAAAACAACACCGCAAATATACACCTTTTTCTATACTTTCCAAACTATTTCAGAAAATTTTTGAATTTGTTGCCGCCGATTTTGTCCTTCTTGGGTTGAATGGCCCTGGTTGCCTTCGGTTTTTTTACATCCGTTCGGGTATAATTTCCTACTCCCTCGGGGTATTTTATATCCGATAGGATATATTTTCCATATATGTTGTTTAGTTTCTCGTCAATATCCTTGATGTCAGCCAGTATGGACCTGGAATCGGAAAAGCATCGTTCAGGCGGGAACAGTTTCTCACTCACGAAATTCAGTGTCTTCCTTGCCCTGGACCAGGCGACATATTGTATATTGTGTTCGGCCTCGATTTCCCAGTCCTTCCTTGCAAGCGGACTTGGCATCAACGACGGCAGGATGATAAACACGTTGTCGGCTTCCAAGCCCTTCGCCTTGTGGACGGTGCTGAGGCATATGCCTTCCTGGTCGGTCTTGGTGAATATCTTCTTAATGCGACTGATGAGGTATTCGCTGTCCTTGGTGCCATTGCCGAGAATCTCGATGGTTTTGATGGCGTCGTACTGCCTGGTGAAGCCTTCGTTTTCAATAGCATTTTCAAGACTGACACCGTCGGTCTGCATTATCTTCTTCAGGGTCTTCAATAAACCTTTATATAATATAGGTATAACGCCGTCGCTGGAGAAATCGAAGGCGAGAGTGTCGGATTTCGTACTATCAATCATTTTCACGAGGCCGTCACCAACGTCGCTGCCCTTGATGTACGCCTTCTCGTTTTTCTGGATGTAGTCAGAGTATAGTACGGAGAGCGGGGCTGAGTTTCTGCAGAGTACCATATCCCCTGGTTTGGCCTCAAATTGACTTACGTCGTACCTTACCTCACCCTCGATAGCGTCGGGCTTAGCCTGTATGTCCGGTACCAGCGTCTGCAGTTTCTTAATCACAGCCTTCGGGCATCTGTAGCATATCGGAAGGTCGAGCTGGATGGTATTACTTTCTTTGAGGAAGTTATCAAAGGCTCTCGCGTCGGAACCGCACCAGGTGTTGATTGTCTGGTCGCGGTCGCCAATGGCCGCGAATCTCGTTCCCTTCTTCAGGCACTTCTTGAAAAGTTCCTGACGTACCGGTGAAGTATCCTGGGCCTCGTCGATAATTACCCAGTCGTACTTTTCCCGGTTTTCAAGCCCGAGTTCGTAGGGCAACCACTCCATATCCGTGTAATCGATGGTTTCAAGATTAGTCTTTCCCCACTCGAGTATCTTTTTGACGCCGTAAACTTCGTTGGCTTCACAAACTATTCCGTATCTTTCGGCAACTTCCCCAATCTCCCTTTCGGATTGGGCTTTATTGTATCGCGATAGGTCGGTGAGTTCCACACAGTTTCTCCGGTAGCGTTCCCTCTCTTCTTTGGATAAGTTGGCAATTTGACCGTCTGAAATTTCGGCAAGGTTGCGCAGTATGTATTCCTTATATTTATGTTGGTTGAGCTCCGCGTTTGGATAGGCACTGTGTACAATGCTGTACCCCAGTGAGTGGAAGGTTCTCGCACGCACGTTCTTCTTGTCACCAATTCTCTGGCTAAGTTCATCGGCGATGCTCTTGTTGAAGGCCAGGAACAGTACACTCTTGTCTACCGGAATATAATCCAACGCCCTGATGGCGGTCGTTGTCTTACTGGAGCCAGCCTTGGCGTTTATTACCACGTTTCCCACTCCCTCGGAGAAGAACTTAAATATCTCTTTCTGGTATTCACTCGGTATAAAATTGGTCTGCATAGCACAAAAATACACTTTTTTTGAAAAAAATACAACTTTTTTTACCACCTTTGCAAAAGTTGGCACGGTTTTTGATATATGATTTTAGTGTAAACACGAATTGTTTAACTTAAAAAATAAAAAACATTATGAAAAAGATTTTTGCAATTTTCGCCGTCGTTATGATGGCCGTTATGTTTAACAGCTGCGCCACCGCCATCCAGGGTGCGGTACAGTCATCCAATCGTCCGGGCTCTCCCTTCCCCAAGGTCGAGGACCTGAACACTATCTTCGTCGAGGGTAAGGTCCTCCTTACCAATGACGACTTCGAGGCTATTGCCAAGGAAAGCAACCTCGAAACGGTTCTCTGGGGAAAGTTCCTTCGTGACCTTCGTCCTTCGGTGGAGACTGAAACCAAGACCACGGCCAGGAGGTCTACCGGTAGCGACGACTATAGTACGAATTACAACGAATGGGTAACCCTTACAGCCAGTGGCATGCTTAACTCCAAGGTGGCTATTGTCAGCCGCAAGTGGGTTGAGAAGCGCAAGGAGGGCACATACTACTGGGTACGTATCGCCGGCGATAGAAAGGAGCTTACTGACTACCTTGACAAGCAGGCTAAGACCGAAAAGAAAGACAACATAAGGGAAACACGCGAAGAGCGGAAGTTTGAAACCAGCATCGCGAAAACCCTTGGAAAGCTCAATGCCAATAATCGATGAAACGCATTTCTCTTTTCATAGTATTGTTCCTGTTCCTGGTCATTCCCGGCCAGGGGCAGGTTTTTAATGGTCATGGGGAAAGTCGGGTCAGTCTGGACCAAGCGTTCCAGAAAGCGGTCCAGGATGTTAAGATGCAGTCTGGCGTAGAAATACACACGTCCAGCCGGTCCATCTTCGACGGGATATCGTACACATATTCCGAGAGGACGCACATCAATTCCAACCACCTTGTCCGCATCTTGGAAAAGGAGGGTTCAAAGAACGACGGGGTTTATTATGCCGATATAAAGGCGGAGGTAAAGGAACTACCGGTGCCATCTTGTCCGATTATTGCGTATCCAATGCTTGGTTGGCGAGCGCCCGAAGAAAGGGGCTATGCCATAAAGTCGAACGGGGAATCTGTGTATGTGAAGATTTTCTGGATTACGAAAGATGGAAAGTGCGGTCCGATAAGGCTGCAGGGTGGAAACGCCTACTACGGGTATAAGGTCGATGCTTATGACAATACGTCATATCCAGACTTTTATTTTACTCCTGATGAGGTGGATGTGCCGTCTCCCGGAACGTACAGTCTGGTCTTTGTTTCCACGCCATCACGTACCTGCATATTGGGGCGTGGTATCGATACGGTCGATAAACTCGAGGATTGGTTCTGGTCTCTCCCAAGCACCGAAATGCGACGCCCTTGTATTATTGAAAATATTCATCTCGGATGACGACTTTTTGGGGTTCTTTTACCTAATTATAGGTGAAGAGCGGTTATTGGAGATGAGCACATAATTCAAGGAGACGAGGTGCCGTCCATTGAACTTAACTTCGAGCGGGGACTACGGTTCCCGCTTTCTTTTTAATATCCCCTTTTGAAGTATTTGAGATTCACGCCTTCCTGTGCCTGGAGAAGTTGGATGGCGCGTGCTGCAGCTTTTTGGCGAAGGCTTTCCGTCCCGCTGAGTTCGCGGGCGATGTCGTTAATGGTATAGTCGACCTTTTCCCACTTGTTACGACCGAGAATGATGGATTTACCACCCGTACTTTCCCAGTGTTGTACAAGCCCCATTGCGTGTTCGACCTGGTCCATAAACTTTTCATGTTGTGCCGGGTTTGCGATTTTAACGCCCTCGGTGAGTTTCTTCTTCTGAATCTCAACGTACTCGGCAAACGGTTGGCGTTGTTTCCTGCCCCTATACAACCATTTCTTGAATACCCTGAGGGACACGCCGGTGATTGAGCGGAAACCCTTCCAATCGGGGCTGTAGTTGCTCATATATGCCGCTTTGGCTTCTTCTTTGGACAGGTACCCAAGCATCACCTTGGTTTCGTCAAATTCACCCTCCTTATTGTTTTGGTCCACACAGTAGACATTTTCGAATATGTCGATTTCTGGTCCAATGAATACGTCGACGGCGTCGCCATCTTTACCCTTGGTGATGTTGAAATAACCATAGTGGTCTTTCATCACGTTGTAGCCTTGGCTTCCGTCCGGATTCTTGTAGTAACGCTTGCTTCCGCGGGGGTTCTCAATAGAAATCTGCATACCATTAACGGATATGTGGCCCATTTTGTAGTTACCAGCCTCCTTTTGGGCTTCTGAGGGATGTGTATCCGCTTCGTTGGCCCTTATATCAATCTCCTGGGAGGAAATTTCGGCTATGAGGGACCTCAACTGTGATTCGCTTATTAAAACCCTTTTCATTAGACGTAGTTCTTGCTAAGCATTCCGTATACGCTAATGCTTTTATTTAGCCAGTCTTCCACTACCTGCTTAAGGAAGCGCTCGCGGCGGTCCTTGTCGGCAAACATATTCTTGAATTTCTCAATGAGAAGGTCGACGAGGTCCTCCTTGTAGAGACGTTGGAGTTCGTTGCCGTCCTCGCCGCGCATGATTACGAATACCAGAACACCGGGCGCACCGTCTTCGCCGACCACGCTTGACTTAGCGGGCTCGAAATACTCGTCGAGGTATTTTTTAACGACGAGGACTTTCTGCGGGTCCACCGGATACCTTTTGCTTTCTTCGCTGATGAGAGCGTTAAGCTGTGATTCTGTTAATATAATCTTCATAATCGGTACCTATAAATAGTTCATTCAAATAAAAAGAGGCCCGGAAGTTAACCGGGCCCTCTTTTAGGCGATACTTGGCTCGCCATTTGGACAAGAGATATGGAATGTGTGTTTGGATTCGTAGTTCTGCGTAAGCAGCAGGTCTGCGACCTTGTTCTCGTATTCGCTCTCAATTGCTCGTATGATTGGTCTGGCGCCATATTCAGGTTCAGACTTAACCATGCCCAGAATATGCATGACCGCACTGTCGTCGTAGGTCATATCGTGGCCAATCTGCTTGACGCGCTGCTGGAACTTATTGAGCTCCAGGCGGACGATGTCCTTCATATTATCTTCCGTGAGCTTGTTAAAGTAGATAATATCGTCGAGACGGTTGAGGAACTCGGGAGGGAAGCGATTGCGAAGCTTCTTGATGAGAATTCTCTTGGAGTTGGTTTCCTCTTCGTCGCCGAAGCCTATTCCCTTGCCAAAGTCTGACGCTGCCTTGGCGCCGGCGTTGGACGTCAGGATTATGATGGTGTTCTTGAAGTCAATCTTCTGGCCGGTGTTGTCGGTAAGGAAGCCTTCGTCAAAGACCTGCAGGAATATGTTGTAAACCTCGGGGTCGGCCTTCTCGATTTCGTCGAGGAGGATAACGCAGTGTTTCTTGTTCTTCACCTGCTCGGTCATAAGGCCACCGCGTTCGTATCCGATGTATCCCGGGTTGGCGCCGATGAGCTTATTGACGGAGGTTTTATCCATATATTCCGACATATCGAAGCGCATGAGGGCAGATTCATCGCCGAAAACCTCCTTTGCTATTTTCTTCGCGAGCAAGCTCTTGCCTCGACCGGTTCCACCAAGGAATAAGAAGGTTCCGTAGGTTCTGCCGTTCCTGAGACCAACGCGGTTTCTCTTCAGGGCCTGACATACGGCATCTACAGCCTCGTCCTGGCCGATGACTTCAGCCTTAATTCTTGTCGCCATCGTGGAGATTCTGGTCTTGTCATCAGTTGACAACTTCGTAATCGGAATTCCGGTTTTGACCGAAATAAGGTTCAGAATATCTTCAGTGTCAATAACCTTCGCCTCTCTGTTCTTGTCGTACTCCTCTGTGGTCCTTTCCAGATTGAGCTTCTCGTTGTTCATCTCAGCGATAAGCTTGTCGGCAGTTTCGTAGTCATCGTTTTTCTTACTTTCGTTAATCTTCTCTTCAAGGCCCTTGAGCTTCATTATGATACCCTCTAATTTTTCGTCCCTTTGGTTGTTGGGGCTATTGAGAGAACCGACCTCGTCGAGTATGTCGATGGCTGAATCCGGCAGGCGCCGTTCGGTAATATATTTATCCGACAGGTCCACACAGGCGCGTATTGCCTCGTCGGTGTAGTGTACGAAGTGGAATAGCTCGTAGTATTCCTTAATATTCATAAGGATATTCAGGGTCTCGTCCCTGCTTGGGGCATCGACGATAATCTTCTGGAATTTTCTTTCAAGGCTAGGGTCCTTGTCAAAGGTGTTGCGGTAACCCTTGAAGTCTGAGGTACCAATTACCTGGATGCTGCCGTCCTCGAGGGCGTGGCTCAACATAGGTGCGAAACCAAAGTCCTCCTGGCCGTTCTTCGATGACAGGACGGAGTCGATATTATCAATAACAAGAATACACTCCGGGTGTTTGGAGAGTTCCTTAATAAGCATATCCACGCGCTCCTCGAGCATACCCCTTAGCGTCGTGCCGGCCATAAGTGCCGTCATATTCAGGGAGAGAATCTGGCGCTGGAACAGAATCGGGGGAACGGTGCCCTTCTCAATTAGATAGGCAAGTCCTTCAACGATTGCGGTCTTTCCGACGCCACCTTCGCCGACTAATATCGCGTTGCTCTTTTTCCTCTTTCCGAGCGTGCGAATTATGGCGTTGATTTCCTTTTCACGGCCAACAATTTTGTCAATCTTGCCGTTCCGGACCTGCTCGTTAAGGTTGGTGCAGTATTGTGTGAGGATTTCCAGCTTGGCGCCTTGTCCACCAGCCGGCATATTGCCGCGCATATTGCCAAACCCATTTATGATGGCGTTGATAACATCGCTCGGGTTGTCGCCGGTGGCTTTAATTTCCACCATCGTCGGCTTCGCGCCTGTGGGTTCGGCCTTTTTGGGTTCTTCCTTCTTTTCGGGCTGGTCCTTAAATCCGGCCTCCCCGCGCTTATTCTGAATCTTCTTGAAGAGGATGTCGTAACTGATGCCGGTCTTCTCGAACACCTTGCGAATCTTGTTGTCGTCTTCGGCGTCAGCCAGTATGGCAAGGAATACGTGTTCGCTGGTAATCTTCTCGTCGCCCAGCTTCTCGCGCTCCTTATCAGCTTCTTCCAGGGCCTTCTGCAGCTTATAGTCGTATTTGATTTCCCTATTCGGGCGTAGGGCTGTCAGGGCCTTCTGGGATACAAGGTGGAAATATGCTTCGTGGAGAGTTTCAAGGGCTGACGACAGCATCGATTCATAGAATATATTATATATGAACGAATCTTTCTGGTCGAAAATACCGAGGATGAAATAATCCAGGGAAACCTTTACCGTTGGGTGCTCCTCCACTAGCTTTTCTTCGATGAACGCCAACAGACGGTTGAGTTCATTCGAAAACTTCTCGTTGTTTACCATATTCTCTTGTCTTTCTGTTAAAGATAATTATCTTTATGTAGAAAATCAAGGAGAAAATGTCAATAATCGGTAAAATCTATGACGAAAAAACCCGTACAGACAAGGTCTGGTACGAGTCCAGCAACGTCGTATTCTCGAAATTCGTTGAGAATGAACATAATAACCTCGGCCAACTTTACGTGACGTTCAAAAACGGCGCAACATACCATTATAAGGATGTCGATATGCCCACGGACTACCTGCTTTTTAAGAGTGGTGGTATCGATAACTCTCAGGGTAAGACACTTAACAAACAGATAAAGGGGAAGTACGAGTACGAGCGTGTATCGGACGAGGATGTCAACCTTCTGATGGAGGAATTGGAAAGGGTTAACAACGGTGAATACGAAGAAGGTGCCGAAGATTCGGTGCTCACCTACTTTATTTCCGGCCACAGGGAGATTACCCAGGAGGAGTTCGACGCCATCTACGTTCCGGTTATTAACCGGGTTCTCGAGGGGGCGCCGGACTGCAGGTTTGTTATCGGAGACTACTGGGGAGCCGACGAAATGGCGCAGAATTACCTTCTCGACGTTCTGGAACTCGACCCCGAAAGGGTGACGGTGTATCATATGCTGGAGAAGCCAAGGTATTTCAATTCGAAAGTTGTGAATTTCCGAGGCGGGTTCCCAACTGACGACGCCCGTGACGAGGCTATGACCGAGGATTCTAATGAGGATATTGCCTTTGTTCGTGACCCCAATGTGCTCAGCGGTACCGCCAAGAATATTTTGAGAAGATATAGGTATCCAGACCTGGAATCGGAGTAACTTTTCGACTTGTTCCACTATTTATAGATGAATAACGTTATTAATCTTTTTTAGAATGGAACACAGAAATGCAATTCAAGCACCTGACCTTATGGCAAAGGACCCTATGTTCGAAGGACTTCTCCCAAAGGCAGCTGAAAAAATCGGTGAGATTGGTACAGAACTTATCGTTGCTGACATCTCGAAACTCAATGAAGAGTAATCCGACCTTATGGAGTCACCCAAGCGTGGCTCCTTTTTCGTGGAATATACTGTAGTCGCCGTTTTTAAGGGAATTTCGCGTTGACTCGGTGGGCCCGTGGGATGAAACGCGGGCCCTTATTTTAAGGGACCTTTTTGGTGATAATAAACTATTTATGTAAAAAATATAGAAATATGAAATCATATCAAGAATTCAGTATCTCAGCGTTCGGGCTTAAATGCCTGGAAGAGGGCAAGGGCTCAGCCTTTGTTCAGCAGTATTTCAAGGACAATGGCACATACCCTACGGTCGAAGCCATCAACCAGGCCAAGGTTTTGACGCCTGCGGAACTTGAAAAATACAAGAGAATCTATTACGCCAACTACATCACCGATTTCGCGCAGCAGTCAGAAATCGTACAGCCGGAGGTTACCCCCAACACTCCTGAACAAGCTTCAGCGGAGACCCAGGTTGTCGAGACTCTCCTTGCCGGAACCAAGAACGTGGTCGTGGAAGATGGAACTATCAACAATATTGATATCCCTTCAGGCGTAACCGTTCTCGCCAATATCACCGGTGAACTCCAGGACGGTGCGACTATCACCTCCCAGTCACCTAAGTCATTTACCATCAACAACACCTCCGAGGAACCTGTTAACGTTTCACTCGAGGCTAATAGTACAGTGTACCTCACTGGTAAGTACGAGGATGTTTATCTCGACGGTAAGAGCCTCGGCGCTGCCAGCGGCAAGTATGCTGAAGTTAGTGGCGAAGTTTCCTTCGCTCCTGACGTGGAGGGTAACGTATCCGTCACTGCAAACTTCGTTGGCGACGACGCCGGCGTTAAGTATGTTGGTGACGAGAAGCTTACCATCTCCAATGCAGGTGAAGATGCCTCTCTCAACGTTTTCGCTCCCGATGCAACCGTTGAAATGGGTGGTAAGTATGACGTTGTAACTGCAACCGTCAGCGACGACACTCTCGTGCTCAAGGATAAGTTCCACGCAAGAGCCCTCAACGTTAAGGCAGGTAAGGTGATGTTCTACGGTACCGACATCAAGGACTTCGTGTCGAGACCTATCGATTCATCAGTAGAGGTTAATCCTTACACACTTGACATTACGAGCGCCAATGTGGCCAAGATGTCATCCAACCCTGGTATCTACAACCTGGTCGAGGATGCAACATCTACCTCAGTGATTTCCTTCGGTATCTTCGGTAGCGGTAAGTATCGCTACAACCTCAACGGCTTTGACCTGACCTGTGGTAACTCCAGGACTGGTTCCCTGTTCGTAAGAGGTACCGCAACCATCGAAATCAACGGTCCTGGTAAGTTCGTCAACAACGCTAACAGCTATGGCGTATGGTGCTCAGGCGAAGACTGCACGATTAACGTCAACGGCGGCGACTTTGAGGCATACACCCACGTGCTCTATGCGGAAAACGGTGTTATCAATGTCTACGGCGGTAGCTTCAAGCTCCTTGGTGAGTACGAAAAGGACTCCAAGGGACACGCTAAGTTCCTGCTCAACTGCCTCGATGCCAGCTACAAGTCTGGAAAGGCCAAGATTAACGTCTTTGGTGGCAAGTTCTACAACTTCAATCCCGCTGAATCCTACAGCGAACCCGGCGCTCCTGTGAGCTTCGTTGCTCCTGGTTACCACGTGGTTGAATCCGTTGAGGATGAGGTGCCTGTATTCGAAGTGGTAAAGGACTAATTAAATGCTTTGCTTGTTAAGGGGTTACATTGTTGACAATGTGGCCCTTTTCCTTTATTATTTGGGTGTGTTAACTATTTATAAGATACATGAAAACCATAGTCATAACAGAGAGACAGAAGAGGCGCCTCAAAAAAGCAATTGCAGCCCAGGACCAGGTTGGCGGTAAAGTTAACGCCGGCATTATGGGTGCTGTCACGGGAATGGTGTGTGAGGCGTCGGAAGGCGGTGATGAGGATATTCTTGGTGAGGGGCCTAAAGTTTGGTATCGTGGATATACGACTGAATACAACGATGTAAACGATAATGCCATCGGGGTTCCCCCTGGCTGTGGTATCTGGCTTACTGATAGTCCAGAGTACGCCACTAATTATGCAGAACGTGAAAACGGTAAGGTTGCTAAAGTTACAATTGATGAAAGTAAGGTACGCTATGCATCAGAGAGCGAAGCGTATGACTTGTTGGGTGATTCTGTTTATGATAGTACTCCTGAGAGTGTTGAGATAATAAAAGAAAATGGTTATAACGCGTGGTTGTGTTATTATTATGACGATGACGCATATGGGCTCTGCCTGGCTGATTGGACGCCAATCATAAAAATCGAAGATAATGCAGCGAACGATTCTATTTTTACTGAAAACGTGGAAAAGGACAAATATAAAATAGGTTTTGAGTCTGGCGGAATGGAGCCTGTTGCTCATATTACCGAAAACACTGAAGAAACAATCACTCTTTATCATGGAGTAAAATTTGACGGTATGGAGTTTGCCCTTGCCAATAATAGGTTGGAGCCCAGAGTTTGTTCGGAGGGTGGCCCTAAAGCAATATGGCTTTCGGAAAAGCAATATCACTATCCGTTTACTTTTGAACTGCATATTCCCAAGTCCTTGGTGGAACAAATGACCAACGTGGATTATATCTACACAAAACCAATCTCTTTGAATGAATTTGGGTGTAAGTTGATTAAAACTTCTTTTTATATCCACGTGTCGGGATTTATGGCCACAGTTAACCTTTTGGATAAAGACTTATTTGAAAGGCAGTGTAAGATATTGGGTGAGGATTTCTTAACGAGTTTATTATCAACCTTTGAGAAATATCCCGAAATAACTAATCGCATTATTGAGCCAACGCTTGAGGCTGCAGTTCCATTTGTTTTAAAAGAATCGACAAGGAAAAAGGTCGTTAAAAACGACAAGGGCGAAATCGTACCCGAGAAGTGCGATAAGTGTGGTGGTGATGTGGGTGTATACATCCAGGGCGAGCCGGTATACCTCTGTAGCAAATGTAAGAAATACTTCGGCACGGTGCCTTTCCCGAAAAACCTGAAGGAGTCCAGGGAGGTTGATAGGTGGCGTGACGAATTCGATTACAAACCATATATTAAATCAATTCTGAGCTTCCTGGATGAAAAGGGTCTGGAGGTGAAACCATTCCCCAAATTTAGAATTCACAGGGAGCCACAGGAAGGTCTTTATGTAAAGACCGGGTACTACGAGCCAGAAACAAGCACGGTGCATATTTTCGTTGACAGTCGCCACCCCAAAGACTGTTTAAGGTCATTGGTCCACGAGCTTATCCATCACACACAGAACGTGAGGGGACTGCTTACCGGATATAAGGGAACGACGCTGGCCGGTGATGATGTGCTGGAGAAACTTGAGTCCGAGGCTTACCTTAAGGGTAACATCTATTTCAGGAAATGGACTGAGGAACTGCATCCGGTAATCGGCGATAAGAAACAAAAACTCAACGAATCAATACAGGATATCTATAATATGCAAGAAGATTGGGACGAACACGGTGTATCATCTTTGCTTTCTGAATTCTTTAGAGACAAGAAACGCGGTGTTACCAAGAAACAATGGGATTTAATACCTGCACAACAGTACCAGAACTTGCTTACCAGGTATATGCAAGACCCAATAACAGCAAGGATTCCAGACAATATTGTTTACGATTGGTTCGAGAAGGTTGTTAAAAATGCATTTGATATTGAGTATATAACAGATTTGGCGGGTCATTCACAGTGGTTCCCCGCTTATGAAGTACAGGAAGAGTTTGATGCTTGGGTTGGTGAGAAATATGAAATAACGGATTATGCATCGGGTTACGAAGCGCTTGAAGCTGAGGGGTTTTATGATTGGTGTTCATTACCAGATGGTAGTGACGGATGGAGCGATTATGGATTAGAACCAATCTTTAATGAACTTGCCCAATATAAACCAAATATGGACGCGGGCGAACTTCTCATATTGATAAACCGTGTACTACACATCGGCCATTGTCGTGGTGATTTGGCATCAGCTTTCATTGAGGGCGGTAGTAATGTCTGTTCCAATATCAGTGGGATTGTTCGTGAATCTTTCGATATGGAAGAAACTACCAATCCCGAGGATGTGGACCTCTCTTCCTTTGAGCTGCAGCACGACCTTCATCCGCGCTTCTGGAAAAATGGAAAACTCGATTCAAGGGTAAGGGTACGCTTGCTTGATATTGCCGATGATTTCATTGAATTCCTGGATATCCCCTGGGTGCGCCCGAAGGATGTGATTATGACCGGCTCTCTGGCTAACTATAACTGGTCCAAGGAACACTCTGATATAGACCTTCACGTTGTGTTTGATTTTGAGGAGGTCGACGAGAACGTTAAGCTCGTTAAGGAGTTCTTTGACAGCAAGAAAAAGATTTGGAACGACGAGCACGGGGATATTACCATCGGTGGATTCTCAGTTGAGCTCTATGCACAAGATGAAAGCGAGCCACACGCTTCCAGCGGGGTCTATTCCTTGGAGCGTAACAAGTGGTTGGTGGAGCCGTCCCTGGAGAATTTCGAGATTTCCTATGATGAGGATAAGGTAAGGGACGCCGTTTCCGAATATATGAACGAAATCGACGACCTGATGGACGAATACGACGAGGAGCTCGCCAATATTGATGTCAGTGAGCTTCACGAAAAAGCGACCGACCTTTTCAAGCGGATAAAGAACGAGCGCAAGAAAGGTTTCGATGACGGCGGTGAGGAGTTCAATACTGGCAACATCATCTTTAAGACCCTGAGAAGAAACGGCTATCTTGGGAAACTTAGCGACTTGAGGAAAAATACCTATAATAATTCCAAATCAATGGACGAAAATAGCCAAATATAAGGCGGTTAAAATAAAGAAAATCACACTTTTTGATTTTAACCACTATTTATTTGAAAAATAAGTGTTTTAGCATAAACAAAAAATGAATAGATTTGAAGACCAACTTTCTAGGATGCAGTCCCTCATGAATTACCGCATCGTTACTGAAAGCAAGGATAAAAACAACTCTTTTGAGTTCCATAAGGTTGCCAGCGACGGTAAAGCATATGGCATCTTTAAGGAGTGCACCAAATATTATATCAAAACCGCTCCCGCCGACAAGGAACTTGTAGCTGAAGCATACGACTATATCGGTGGTTGGAACAACCGCAAGGATTACGAGTATGAGAGCTATGCCGGCGCACAGAAGAACTTCGACCTCAAGATGATGTCCATTAACGAGGCTTATGGCAATAAGGTTAACCCCGTTAGCCTTGACCCCAATAAGAAGCAGGATTTCATCATCGAAGGTACTGATAAGATGAAGTCTGAACTCGCACGTCAGCGCCAGATTATGGCCAATGTCAACACCATTCTCACCGAAGGTAGCTACATTGGTGTTGGCGACCCTGAGAGAGTATCCGGAAGCAACGATAAGGATAAGCCCTATACCGAAAAGGGTGAGGCTAAGCTCGACAAGGATATGCCCAAGGCATCGGGCAAGCCCGAGAGCCAGAGTGACCCTTACGGTGACGGCAAGGCCCCTGAAAAGGGTAAGGATGTGAAGGACGGCGACGTTCTTTCCGATGGTAAGGCTGTTGCTGCCGAACATCCCGCCGGCGGTAAGGTCGTTCGCGTTAACGAAGGTTGCGAGGACGGCGCTTGCAATGGCTGCAAGGATTGGGGCTCAGAAGGAATTGGCAAGGGCAATGGCGACCCTAAATCTAATGGCTGGGAAATGGAAGGCCAGGAATATGTGAACGAGGAAATCAACGATGCCAAGGATTGGGATAAGGGACTTCCCGCAGGCGCCGGAACTGGTGAGGCCGACACAGACCACAATAATGACCCCTTCAAGCAGACCGTGAACGAAGGCGAAGAGGAAGACGACGCTGAAATCATTGACGGCGATGCCGAAGGTGATGAGGTTGTCGCCGACGAACCCGAGGCCGGAGACGCTGAGGGTGAAGACGAACTTCCCGCAGAAGACGGTGAAGGTGATGACCTTGACCTCGGAGACGAGGAGGATGTTGAGCCCGTTGTGGACGAGCCCGCTGAAGATGAACTCGGTGGTGAAGAAGATATTGAAGACGTGGAAGGTGAGGAAGGTGACGATGAGTATGCCGACCTTGAAGCTGAAATCGAAGAGCTCCGCGCTGAAATCGAGAGTCTTAAGGCTGAAATGGGTACTGATGAGGAACCTGTAGAAGATGAGCCTGTTGCTGATGAGCCCGTAGAAGGTGAACCTGCAGAGGATGAACTCGGTGGAGAGGAGGACCTCGACCTTGGTGACGAGGACGGCGACGTTGAAGATATTGAATTCGACGACGAAGAAGGTGAAGATGGGGGAGAGGAAGAGAACCTTAAGGACAATAAACTTGGTCTTGAAGAGTCCAAGCAGGCCTACATGAATTCAATCGTTGAGAGCGTGGTGAACGAAATCCTTTCCGAGGAGACTACCGTACTCCACGACTTCGGAAAGCACCCTGGTTATCGTAAGAAACCTATGGAGCTTCCTAATACCGGTTCCGATACCTACAAAGGTATGAAGGACTGGAACGACGATAGCGTTCACAGTGAGGAACCCTTCGGACAGAAGGTTGGTGATGGCAAGCCTTACGATAAACTCGTACAGATTATCACCGACAATGTGCTCGATTCTCTTAAAAAAAAAGACTAATTAGTCTTGACGAGAAGAAAGTTATCAAGTTGCATAAGCACAAAGAAAATGAAGCACCATCCCAGGACCAGGCTCCCGTGGATGATGCTTCTTTGCAAATGCCACCAGCATCCGACCCCAATATGGACCCCGCAGGAATGCCTCCGGCACCACAGGACCCGGGCATGGAACCAGCACCAAAGGATAGCGGAATAGAAGATGCGCCCGCAGGGGAAGGTACTGGCGACCCCAAGAAGGACGAAGTGATGGATATTCTGAACAGCGTCAGCGACAAGGATATTGAAACGATTCTTGCCTATGCAAGGTCCCGTAAGGATGCTAGTGAAACAAGCGCACAGGAAGGCCCGGAAGGTGATATGCCGCCAGTTGACGACCCTAACGCAATGCCTCAACAGCCAATGCAGGAATCCGTTGTTTTCTCAAAGAAACAGTTGAGGAAAATCCACGAGTCAATCAACGGTGAGGTAGTGGTATCCGACAGGGAAGATGAAAAGGTCGGTCATACCACCAAGACCAAAGACCAAAGGGTAACACCATTTAACCCACCTAAGACGGTCAAGAAGCTCAGAGAGGACGAGCCTAAGGGCTATGGAATTTCCAAGCACATGGACCAGGGTGAGGAGAAGTTCACGAAACCACAGGACGTAAATGAATCCGACGAACTTGGAGGATACGGAGTTCCTGATGAGAAGAAAGTTGGTGGCGAACAGAAGTTTCAATAAAGCAAACGACCGCAGGCAATAAATGCTTGCGGTTTTTGTTATGTGCCAACTATTTATCTATACATAAGTATATACTATGAAGAAGAATTTGGTAATAACGAGGGAGCAGTTTCGCCACCTGAATGAAGAGGAGAACGACGTGACCCTCGCCATAAATACGGACACAAACAACGCATCCGAAATCGGCACTAAGATGACGGGCGATGAAGACATTAAGAGAGCAATGGCGTACACAGGTAAAGACTTTGTCGCCTTCCCTAAAACATACAAGGGCTCTCAGACCAGCCCGACGGTGACCGTTGACTATAATAACGGCAGCTTGAATATCCCCGCCGGAACCCCGTCTGATGCTGCTATCAGGGTTCAGAATTCCGGTTCGACTAACAATCAGTCGACCACAACCGTGTATGAGTCCCGTCGTTTTACTAAGAAACAGCTCGAGGAGGCCAGGCTTGCCAATATGAGAAAGAATGGCCGGGTGTGCACGAAGAAAACCCTTTTCGAGAGCGAGGGAGAGCCCGAATTTGATTTAGGCGAACTTGTGGACTTCTGCCAGAACAACGATTTCTTTATCTATATTCAAGTACCGATGAAGGGTTGGGCCCCCATTGTGGTTAACACACAGGAAGGTCTCAGGGATGAAATCTCAAGCGATATTTACAATACAAGGCCGTCATCATTCTCAGATGAGAAGACCGACGAAATTCTTCAAACCCTTAGCGGCAAGATTGGCGGCCTTCGCGGTATCGTTAAGGTTATGGGAACCGCCGAGGATGGCTCGAAATACCCCTATTACATAGTCTGGGAAAACTAAGATGCCTAAAACTATTATCATAAACGAAGAAATTCTTGAAAGCGGTATTCTGCAGGATGCTGCCTTGGCTGATAATCTGCCCGAGGGAATCCGCGCTGATATACTTAATTCCAGGACGCCCCTGTCCTTTCGTGGGGATATGTTTAACCCCCTCATTGAGGAAATCTGTGTGGACGGCTATAAGCGCCATGCAGAAAACGAGGTTCCGGATTCTGTTTCAGAGTTTCTTTCTGAAATCCGTGAGCTGGAAACCCCTCTGAGGAGTAAGCTTGAGGAGCTTGTCTGGTCCATCGTGAGTACTAGCTTCGGTATCCCCCAGGAAAGCGTAGATTTCTCCATTGAACTGAATGATACGATAGACGTCGGGAACTCTGGCGTTCCCAACGAGCCTAACGACGTACTTAACGGAAGTCCGGAATTCCTGGACGTCGCCAGGAGGGCCGAATTTGAGGAGCAACGCAAGAAGAGGATGATTATAAACGTGTTCATCGCTGGGGCGGCATCATACTATCTCCCTAGGCTGCTTCGAAAGGCCAAGGAGGACCTCGACAGTCTTAACCCCGAACTCTATCCGCTTTACCTCAAGTGTATTGAGGCTAACGATGCGATGTTGTTCTGCTCCGATGGTTTTACTGTTGGCGAGAACGGTGAGAATCTGGGCGGTATCGTTACTGTGGAACTCGGCGACAACGAAAAGAAGAATCGCCTTACGGCCAGTGCCCTTAACTTCCCGATACTCCTTTATGAAACTATAAAGGGTTTCCTGGAAATGTGCGTAGCACACGGCCTTCCGGAGGATAACGACATGAAGAACTCGGTCCTGTCCTCCTGTGACTGCCTGTCCTATGAACCCTGGAATATGCGCCTCGGTAGGCGTATATGGTGGTGGTTCGTGAGGGCGTTTGGTGAAAAGCCGGAGACCAAGCTCATACCTTATATATTAAAGAAGGTAGCGAAGACCAGCCCCAAGAATATCGTTGCCCTGCTGCAGGACCTTTATAGTGGTGAGGAGAAATCGAAGAACGCGCTCGCCCGCGTATATGCATACGCGCAGCAGGAGGCAGAGAAGTTGGATTTCGATGACAGGCTTTCAGATATGCGGAACGCCACCCTGATAGACGATAACTATATGTACGAATAGATTTCGTGCATGGTCATTATGTTGAGCGCAGCCTCAGCAGGTATGATGAAGAAAGACGCGACAACGACCGCGATACCAGCCAGAACGGAAACGTATCTGGCATATTTTTTTACCCAGGACTCAAATATGATTCTTTTCATGGCTTTCCTTTTACCATAAATATCTCTTACACTTAAATATAGCCCGAATCTTTTAGATAAACAACCTATTTATATTATACAAATTGATTTCAATGGAAAAGAAAAATACGTTACTCGAGATAAAAAGGGGCCAGACCGGCCACGGACTCCTGATTGAACAGGAGGGCTACATGTTTCTCGAGGAGGAAGATAGGAAAGTTATTAAAGAAGGTCTGGGCGAGGAAGGCGCACCGGCATGGAGCTGCCCTAACCCGTTTATCGTCAGCGCCGTTTTCCAGAAATTCGGCATCGAGAACCACAACGGTCGTATATATCCCGAAGACGTTCTCAAGAGGGAAGTCGAAAGGTATCAGGTGAAGATTAAGGAGAAAAGGGCCTATGGTGAATGCTATCGTCCGGAAGCTATGATTCTAACCGAAAAAGGTTGGAAACATCTTTATGAGCTCGAGGTTGGCGAGAACGTCTTAACCCTCAATACTAAAACTAATGAAATCGAAATAAAGCCCGTCCAAAGTATTATAAGAAAGCCAGCAAAGGACCTTATCCGTATCTCGGGTAGAAGTATTGATGACTATGTTACGCCCGAACACGGGTATGCTATTTATGGCCGCGATAATAAGTTTTCGGGATTCTATACGGCAGAAGATATTATGTCGGGTGTCGTGAAAGACCAGAGACACTCCTATATACCCAAAACCGGAACGTGGGTGGGACGTGATGATGACACTTTTACCATTCCTGGCTTCAGCGTGGAGGAACTTCCTAAAAATATGGCGAAGGACCTCGTCGAGAAATATACGAAGGACCTCGTTATACCAATGGACATTTTTGCTAAGTTTATGGGTATCTATCTGTCCGAGGGCTCTCACTCGAAGAGCAGAGGTTACAAAGTAACCATTCACCAAAAGAAGGGGGATGTCTGTGAAGAAATAACTAAAATGCTTGAAGAGTGGGGTATAAATTATTCCGTAAACACCAGGAAGGATGGCGCCAAGGCGTTTGTTGTTTCGGATATGCGACTTCATAAATATGTATCGCAATTCGGGCTTTGCTATGATAAGTTCGTCCCCTTAGAACTCAAACAGCAGAACAGTAGGACCCTTAGAATTTTCTATGATTGGTTCGTATTGGGTGATGGCCGCATTCGTGGCGATAAAAGACGTACTAGGGGCATTTCGCTAAGCACCGATGTATTTAGTACATCCGAAAGACTCGTTAAGGACCTTAATGAAATACAGTTTAAGATTGGTTATAGTGGCGTTTTCCATGAGGAGGAAAGAAACCATGATAGGAAAATCGAGGCCGACAGGATTATTAAGGCCGAAAACTCACACAAAATATATTTCACTTATCAGTCACTCACGAAAGGAATATATCTGGATGATAGGTTTATCTCATGTGAAAAGGTGCACTATGATGGCGAAGTGATGTGCCCAGAAGTTGAAAACCACGTATGGTATGTGTGTGACAATGGGAAGTGTCACTGGACTAAAAACTGTAATCACCCGGAAGATTCCGTTATCGACCTTGGTCGCGTTTGCATGAATATCGTCGAACTCCACTGGGAACAACACACCCTCGTCGGTAAGATTGAAATCATTACCTCCGAAGCCTTCCGGCGCCAGGGAATTATCTGCTGTTTGGGTGATACCGTAGCGAATTTACTCCTTAGTGGACTGAAAATCGGTGTATCCTCACGTGCGGTCGGTTCCGTCGAACAGAAGTTCGGAAAGATGATTGTCGGCGACGACCTGGAACTTATCTGCTGGGATGTGGTTAGTGACCCCAGTACTCCAAATGCTTGGATATCAACCAGCTACGAGGATTTAGCTCCCTTCGTGGAATCGAAGCAGACGGATAAGGATACTATTTTTGAAAACTTGTCAAAATTTGAAGATTGGCTTAACGTAGACTAAAAAATATCGAAAAATATAGGCTAAAATCGACTTTTTGGTTTTAGCCACTATTTATATTAAAAATAAGTTTTTTTAATCAATTGATTATCAATGAGCGCAAACAATAAGAAAAGTGTCGCTGCTGAGACCATGACGGAACTCGAGGAAATTAAGAGGACCATCAAGGAGGAAAGCAAGAGCACCATACAGAATCTTCTCCAGGAAGCTGTCAAGGACTACATGAGAGATGCCATTGACGGTGAGGACGAGGACGAAGATGATGTTGAAATTCAAGATGATGAAAAGGAACCCGCTGACGACGAGAGCGAAAAGGACGAAAAATCCACCGACGCCGAATCTGAAAACGAATTCCCTGCAGCTACAGACTTCGAGGATGTAGAGAGCGGAGAAGACGACGAAGATAAGGATAAGGAGGACACTGAAGCTCCAAGTGCCGAAGACGATGCACAGGAGGGTGATGAATGGGCCGAATTCGACAAGTACAAAGTGGACGATGATACATACGACCTTACGGGCGAGAAAGACTACGATTCAGTAGTGAAGGTTTACAAACTCCTTAAGGACGAGGACAATGTGGTCGTTAAGAAAGACGGCGACAAACTTACCCTCAAGGACGGAGCAAACGACGCTGAGTATGTGATTGACCTCGGAACAGAGGACGAGGACGGTGAACTCGACGCAGAAGTCGACATTGACGAATGCGGCGGCGCATGCGCCCTCAAAGAGGAAGACGGCAGCCAATTCGCCGGCATTCCAAACAACGAAAATAGAAAAAATCGTAAGACAATGAAAGAGAACAAAGAAAAAATTTTCGAGATTGACCTTGGTTACACTGATAACTACCAGAAGGAAGACCCTATCGAAGGTCTGTCAAATGCAGAGCCCGGCAAGGGCAAGGACTGGGATAAAGGTCTCCCTAAGGGAACCGAGAAGCCTTGGGCTGGTAAAGGCACCGAGAAGGCTGGCGACCCTTATAAGGAAGCTGTGAATGAACAAGGGGAAGAAGGCATAACGGATATTGTAGACGGTGAAAAGCCATCCGAAGCTCCTGTTGAGGAAGCAACGAACGTTGGTGGTGCCGTGCAGGAAAGAGGCGCTGGAAAGAGCCACATCCCCGCAGGACGCGAAGAGTATGTACCCGATGGAAGTCGTCACCTTTCAGCAGGTGGTGACTACAAAGAGGTAAAACTCGCCGAATCTATCCTTTCTAAATCAGAGGCCATTCTCAAGGAAAACAAGGAACTCAGGGCTACCCTTTCAAAGGTTAAGTCCGCTCTCCAGGAGGCACTCATGGTCAACGTGAATCTTGGAAAGGTTACCAAGCTCTTCCTCGAAAACACCACAACTCAGAATGAGAAGGTGGACATTATCAACCGCTTCAACGAAGCAAAAACTATTGACCAATCCAACGCCCTTTACGAGTCCATTAAGCGTGAACTCCAGAAGGAAAATAAGCAGAACGTCATGCTGGAAGAAAAGTCAATGGACGTCCGCGGCTCCGCAATCAACGAGAACAAAATCTATGAAAGCCAGGACCTCCTTTCAATGAAAGACCTTATCAAGCGTATGGCTAATTGCTAAACAAGAAAAATAACAACAAATTATAAAAAACAAAATCAATTATGAGAGATTTCTTAACTAGCGGTCAGGTCGGTAACATCGAACTGAACGAACAGAGAAAAATTAGACAGCAAATCACCGAACGTTGGGACCGCCTCGGAATGACCGAAGGTCTTAATGGTATCGTGAAGGAAAATATCGCTACTCTCTATGAGAACCAGGCTAAGCTCATGCTGAAGGAAGCTTCCGACGCATCTAATAGCGGTTCTTTCGAGACTGTGGTATTCCCTATCATCCGCCGTGTCTTCAGCAAGCTCCTTGCTAACGACATCGTGTCTGTGCAGGCAATGAACCTTCCTGTTGGAAGACTGTTCTTCATGCTGCCTGTTACTTCCGAGCGTAAGTGGTCAAGCGACTCCATCGAAGATGGTGTTACCGCTTCTCACAACGGCCTTATGGGCTATGAGAGGACCGACCGCCGCAACGGTAATAAGTATAACCGCTTCTATCTCCCTGACGAGGTAGTTAACGGCCAGGTGTTTAACTACACCACAAGTGACGGTACAACCGGAACTACCGAGACCTATGACGAGGCAGTCGAACTCGCAGGTAAGGGTGGAAAGGTTGAGCAGGTTTCTCCTGAGGTTACCCGTTACATGAAGAAGAGCCTCTATGACCTCTTCTACAATGACTTCCTTTATGACAACTCAAAGGGCAAGATTCACATCAAGGTTGGTGATGTTGTTCCTATGGGATTCATCAAGGGCGAACTCGTAGAACTCACTGACGCAAGCCAGATTCAGCTCTACGGTGACGGCACTGTCCGTAACATCATTGTGAAGGTTAGCGGATTCTCTTCCTTCAACGCTGGCAAACTTACCGGTCCTGACGGAAACGAAATGGACACCGAGGCTTTCCTTGCCTCCCTTAAGGTTGTTGCCAATCAGGCTATCGGCTCAAGCTCTGCCGATACCGCATCTTTCGCAGAGGGCGATAACATCAACTTCCGCGTTGTTACCCAGAAGTATGGTAAGGGCATCGTAGAATATGCATCCGCATGCGACGCAGAAGGCTGCATCTACATTGACCTCGACCTCAGCAAGCCCGTTAAGAAGCAGGGCGCAACCATCGATGGTTACATTGGTGTTGCTCCTGAGGATGTCGAAGCCGTTATCGGTAGCGCATCTACTCTCTTCAAGGCTGCTTGGTGCCAGTACGATTCTCTCGAACTCGAGACTGAGATGGGTGAAGTTTCCTTCAAACTCGAAAGCGTGACCGTTTCCGTCGAAGAGCGCAAGCTCCGTGCAACTTGGTCTCCTGAGCTCGCACAAGACGTGAACGCATTCCACAACATCGACGCTGAGGCTGAACTCACAGCTCTTCTCTCCGAGGAAATCGCAGCCGAAATCGACCGTGAAATTCTTCGCGACCTCCGTAAGGCTTCTCCTTGGCAGCTTCGTTGGGACTACAACGGTTGGAGACGTGCCGCTGGCTTCTCCACCAACTACACCCAGAAAGACTGGAACCAGATGCTTATGACCAAGATTAACCAGATTTCTGCTCAGATTCATAAGGCAACTCTCCGCGGTGGTGCAAACTTCGTGGTTGTTTCCCCTGAAATCTCCGCTGTTCTGAATGACCTTGAGTACTTCCACGTGAGTGACGCATCTGCTGAGTCAGACCAGTACAACATGGGTATCGAGCGTGTCGGTTCCCTCCAGGGCCGTTACCAGGTCTTCATGGACCCTTATTCCCCTGTCAACTCACTCATCATGGGTCACAAGGGTAAGAGCCTCCTCGACACCGGTTACATCTACGCTCCTTACATTCCTATGCAGCTGACTCCCACAATATACAACCCGATGAACTTCGCTCCCGTTAAGGGCATCCTCACACGTTATGCGAAGAAGACCGTTAACAACCGTTTCTACGGTGCTATCCGCGTCGACGGTGTTGTGTCTTGGGACCCTGCAGAACTTCGTTAATCGCTGATTAACCGCAAGTTATCATCATAGCCCCCGCTCACAAGCGGGGGTTATTTTTATACCCAACATCGAACCTAATAATTTTGTCCCGAGCAAAGGTTTTTTATGATAATTTGGTTTTCTGACTATTTATATGTATATTTGTAAAAAATATCGAGTATGGACGAAAAAGGCTTTGTTGATGAATATGTTTCCAGTTTTATTGGCTTGGAGCCTCTATGTAAAAAATTCCATATAGGAAAACTTCGTGGTAAAGAAATCCTGATAAGGAACGGGGTAGAGTTGAGGAGCAAATCATCCCCCAGAAAAGAGCATGCTTATATAGTTCCTGATTGGAGGATACAGAAATATCCACCGAAGGAAGGTTATCATTATGAGGCTGTTGATAGATTAACGGGATTTGTTACGCTTGATATCAAGAATAGGGGCGGCGTACTAACGGAACATATAAGAAAAGAATATGGTGTCCCTAATCCGTCGCTATATGAACGCAGGGAATACTATAAGACAACAGGAAGCTACTGGTGGGAACAGTGGTTCAATGTGAGATTGGTAAAAGATGTTGAAACTAAGCGTTGTCCATACTGTGAATGGACTACCATTGATTTGGAGAATAAGAGCGGTGCCTTTGGTGTTCATCTACACAATATCCACGGAATTACAATAGAAGAACATCTAAGGGAGCATCCGGAGGATAGGGAATATTTTAATAAGTATTGTATATCCGAAGAGAAGGCGGAAAAATTAAAGAACCCTGAGAATAGGGTGGTCTGTCCTATCTGTAAGAAACCGTTCGAAAGGATAACGGAGTCTCATGTATTGACGCACGGTCTTACCATGATAAATTTTAGAGAGAACTATCCTGGTATACCGGTAATGTCCAAACATAATCTGGACCAGGTTCGCAAAGCCAATAAGCTTGGGAATTTGGTGGTTTCTAAAAAGAGGTTTATTTCGAAGTATGAGCGTGAGGTCCGGGAATTCGTAGCATCTCGCGGATTAAAATTTGAAGCTAATCGTCAAATTTTGGGTGGGAAGGAAATAGATTTATTGTTCCCTGAGAGGAAGATTGGCATTGAGTTTGATGGTTTGAAATGGCATACTGAGTGGTTTGGCCGAAAACCTCACGATTACCATTTAGGTAAAACGCTGCTATGCAACGAATCTGGTTATGGCCTTATACATATTTTCGAAGATGAATATGTTAATAGCAGGGAAATTGTATTGGCAAAAATATCTCATATCCTGGGGTTAGATACCGAACAGGTGGCGGTACCAGCAAGAAAATGTATAGTGAAGCCAATTCTTAAGAGTGTTGCTCAAGAATTTCTTAATAAAAACCATATCCAAGGCTTCGTTAGTTCTACTGTATACCTTGGCGCTCTATATGAGGATGAGCTGGTTGCCGTTATGTCCTTTAAAAAAGGTAACATAAAGAACCCGTGTTGGGAATTAACTCGGTTCGCAGGTAAAATTGGATACCGTCTTCAGGGGGTAGGTGGAAAGCTTTTTAAGTACTTCACACGTAACTACGGGCCCGACGAGGTTATTTCCTTTGCTGATAGACGTTGGACTATAAGCGTAAAAGATAACCTATATACGCACCTGGGATTTACTTTGGATAAGGTCTGCCCGCCCGACTATAAATACTATAACGAGAGGGTTGACCGTTACCGTCGTATTCATAAAATGTCTTTTGCTAAGAAGACTCTCTCGAAAAAATATGGTTTCTCGATGTCTATGACGGAGAAGGAGATGGCTCAGGAGCTGGGCTATGACCGAATCTGGGATTGTGGTATGTTTAAATATCGCTGGGTATGTCAAAAGTAAATAGGAGAGAAGCTTTTATAGAAAAGGCAAGAAAGGTCCATGCCGGCGAAAACTTGGACTACTCCAAGGTTGTCTATGTAAACAACCATACCCCGGTAGAAATCATTGACCACGACCTTCGGCCTGATGGGACGGAATACGGTTCCTTCTGGCAAACCCCCTCAAATCACCTGAAGGGTCAATGTCATCCGGATAAAAGAGGAAAAAGAATTTCTGCCTCAAAGAAAAGTAAACAAGAAGAAATTATTTCACGGTTCAAGCAAGTCCACAAGGGAGAGAACCTTGATTATTCCCAGGTTCAATACGTGAATATGCATACCAAGGTTAAAATCATATCTCACGACCTTCGACCCGATGGGACTGAGTACGGTGAATTCTGGCAGGAACCGGCAGTGCATCTTAAAGGGTGCACGCACCCTGAGATTAAGACGAAGGGTCGTCCTAAGTCTAATATAATAGAAAGGCCGGTACCGCCGGCTGTAGGTTCGTTTATTAACACATTGGCCGAATCCGGCGTTGGTCTCGAAAGGACTTCAGACTATGGGTCGGTTTTTAACCTTGTGAGTAACGAGAGGAAGATTGGCCTAAAGTTTGTTGGCCTACACCATTCCTCCGGTAAGTGGTCGCTTCTAAACGCCGTAACAAAGAACGAAAGCGGTTATACCCCAATTGTTATTTTTGAGGACGAGTACATTCAGCGCAGTGAGATAGTGAAGGATAAGATATGGAACATACTCGGCCTTAATGGTAATAAGCCAAGGGTCTACGCAAGAAAATGCGTAATCGACCGTATCGGGGATAAGGCGGTGGTGAGCGACTTTATCAATAAGTACCATATCCAAGGTTATTCTTCGTCTTCTCTTGCCTATGGGGCTTATTACAACGGCGCCCTAATCGCCGTGATGACGTTCATTAAGGAGTCTGACTGTTGGAATCTGAATCGTTTCTGCACTGATATTCGTTACTGCTGTCCTGGGGTTGCGTCACGCTTATTTAAGCGCTTCGTGAAGGATATACGACCCCAGCGGGTGAAATCATTCCTTGACCGGCGTTGGTGCTTTAATGATGAAACCAACCTTTACACCAAGCTTGGTTTTAAACTCGTTAAAACCTTGTCGCCGGACTACAGATACACCAATGGTCACGGGGAACGCTGCCATAAGTTTGGTTTCCGCAAGAATAGTCTACACAAGAAATACGGGCTCCCGCTCTGGATGACAGAGAGGGAAATGACAGAGTTTCTAGGGTACTACAAGATATGGGACTGTGGTTTATATAGGTACGAGTGGACCTCGTAATTATTTCTTTTTTTTAAAAAAATAAACCCAGGATTTGAGTCCTGGGTTTTTATTATTCTTCCATCGCGATTGCAAACTTGGTTGGGTCGGTAAGGTCCGGAACATCTTTCTTATAGCGTTCGATGGCGATTCTTGCGATATCCTGTTTATTTACCGGAACATCAATATGATTAACCACGTTGTTTATCTGGTCGTTGACAAAGGTTTTCTCCTTTCCGCCTATCATGGCGCTAAGGTAAAGCACTTGGCTGGTCTCGAACTTATTGATGCTAACTCCAAGGTCGGAAATCCTTTTAACGTATTCAGCAATCTTTTCTTCCTCGACGCCTAATTTTCTCAATGCCGATACACCAGAGACGGGGCTTTTGGCTTTGAAGTAGTTTACAAGCGTGGTCTTGTCGATTGCCTTGCCAAGCGAACCATCCTGATATACCGGATAATAAGTCCTCTTTTTCTTAATCTTGGCCACGTTCTGTTTAGGTGCGTAAGTGTTACCAACCTTATCCTCGTTATCGCCGACGTAAGATGAAACGCCACCGTTACCATAAGCTGGAACTTCTTCGTTGGAAGACTTCTGTGCCATTGGCTCAAGCCCATAGTCTGCGCGGATTGCGTTGGCATCCTGAACATACTTATCGTAGAAGGCGCCAAAGTTTTTACGGGGCATCCAGTTAACCTGGAAGGACTGCACAGAAAGAACACCCGCAAGGGTCTGCTCCTGTCCAATTTCCTTGCTAAAGGTTTCCCAGTCCGGATATCCTTTCATACGTCCACTTGCGGGGTTGATACGCTGCACTTTTGGGACGTTAAGGTCAACACCGGTAACATAACCTACGGTAACCCATTTGCCGCCGTTTTCATCTTCCATGTCATCGAACATGTCGTAGTAGTCATTGGCGGTGACGAGTTCTCGGCTTTCACCTAGTTCCTCCTGCAGCAGCGTTGCCCAGCCGCTCTGGGGGTTTTCCATACGGTTAATGAGCGACTTCATTTCATTTAATTGACTTTTTGCCATATTTCTTATCTTTTAAACAAATATATATTATTTTCTTGAAAAAACCAACTATCGCAACAACCACCTATAGGCATCGAACTGACTGTTGCTGTTTCCTATCATATTGTTACTATAAATAGGCATTGGTCTGCTGGGCGCTGCGGAAATCGGTTGATTTGGCTTTAGTTTCGGCCTTTCCGCCACGTTGGAGCCGGCGACCCACGATTTCAATAAGGCCTTATCCCTCTGCTTTGCCGCTATAAGCTTATTCATACTGAATTTCATCACGAACGTACCCATTGCAAGGCAGGTAAGGGTATCGTCGTGGCAACCGTCCTGGTGGTCGATACGCGCCGAAGGGCCCTTGTAAATCCAAGTGTCAAGCTCGGCGATAACACGCTTGGAACGAATTTTAATTCTATTGGTCCTAACCATATCAGCAAAGCCGGTAAGCATTTGGTCACGCACGGCGTTCGTGTGGAATCCGGGTGCGCGTCCATCGGTAGATACCGGTATCGAAGAAGCTTCCCTCTGTATGGTGTAGGTCTTGAGGTTAACATCGTCGTAGAAGAGGTTCTTGTAGCCCAGGCGCTGCATCATAAGCACGCAGGCATCACCGGTACCGCCAACACAGTCAACGACAGCGAAAGCTTCGCCGTACATCCTGCCATAATGGTAAGCCATTTCACCAATGGTATCGCCGAGTTTCTTTCCGTGATATTCGAGAACCTGTTCGAGACAAGGCGTGCCGTCATCGTCAACGCCGTCCATATCGAGGATTTCAATTGCCGTTCTATCCGCCGCATCACCACGGGAGCAGTCTATCGACATCAGATATCTATGCCCTTCAATGGCCTCCTTCCATATCCACGTGTCCTCACACAAGGGGTCAACATAGAGGGGTTCCCTGACGTTCAAATCAAGCTGCATCTGGATAGCTTCCGGCTCAACCACGTTAGCAGCAGAGCCGAGGAACGAAACGTCAAGCTCCTGGGCGATTTTCATGCTGTCGTTATTAAACTGGTGGCACATCTTGAGGTACCAAGGTGAGCGCGGTGTCCAACCGTCTTTTATCATCTCGTCCCAGTGTGGCTGGTCATATTTGATATTTCCTTGGTCGTCGATGGTAGGTTCTTTCCAAACCTCAACCTCCCCGGTTTCAGGATTCTTTTTCGTCCACTCAAGGAACTTGTTATATCGGGGGTCCTGGTACCACTTCATTTCAACGAGCTCGAACTCGTTCCAATCTTTGGTACCTTTAAGTTTTGCAAGTCTGCAGGTTTCGTAGTACAACTGGTCCTTACCGTTGGGGGTAGATATCATAATGATATGACCACCGGTAGAAACCGTTGGTAGTGCGGAAGAATAGACATCGCGCCCGTTTTCTATGAATGAGGCCTCGTCAAAAATCAAATAAGTCACACCTCCGACACCTCGAGACGCGTCAGGGCCCGAGGAGCGTGCTACCACGCGACATCCGTTCTTTAAGACTAGTTCCTTAGTGTTACAGATATTGAATATCTGTTTTTTTGTTGGAACGCTGTCCATTGTGGTATCAGGTTTGATGTATTCATCGCCCCATAACCAACAGGGGAATTGCAGCAGAAAATCCCTTATTTTGGTTAGCATTTGCTGTGCAAGGTCGATTGTATTACCAATAATCAGCACTGTTTGTGGTGACTCTGGGTCCGCGAGGCACATTTCGCAAGCAATAAAACCACCTGCAGTCGTAGTAATACCTGCCTGACGCGGCTTGGTCGTGACAACGTTATTTGCATTTCCAAGTATCCCACACAAATCTTTTTGGCGAGGGAATAGTATGAACGGCACCTCTTTTTTTTGTGTGGCATCATATGTTTTCAGGTAATGCTCAATCATGTAAACACGGCTTTTATCCGTCATGCATTTAACATACTCATCTCTTAAATAATCATAATCAATCATTGGGCATTAACTATTTATAAATAAATAGTTTTCTATGGAAAATGATTTAAAAACACAAAGATTTATTGAGAAGGCAAGGGCAATACATGGAGATAAATATGATTATAGTAAAACTATGTATGTGAATTCAACCACGCCGGTATTGATAACATGTCCCAAACATGGCGATTTCTATCAAATGCCAGGAGAACACCTTAAGGGAAGTGGCTGTAAACAATGTGGGCTTGAGTCAAGGGCACAGAAAAGGCGTAAGGGAAATGATGAATTTATTGCTCAGGCAAGGGTGGTGCACGGCGATAAATATGATTATTCAAAGTGTGATTATCAAAACGCCCACACTAAAGTTTGTATAATTTGCCCCGAACATGGGGAATTTTGGATGGAACCCAATCACCACGTCACAAAACACCAGGGTTGCCCGAAATGTCGCGGACAAAGAATCTCTCAAAGTAAAGTTAAGTCAACGGAACAGTTTATAACTGACGCGAAGGCAAAGCACCCGGATGAAAATTATGATTACAGCGAGGTAAATTATACAGGCAATAAAAACCCAGTAATTATAACTTGTCCCAAGGGCCATAGATTTTTTGTAAGACCAAACGATTTTCTATCTGGCCATGGTTGCCCTGAGTGTGCAAAGCATTTTGGCGTTGCCGAGGGTAGTGTGTTAAAAGTATTGACTGAAGCGTTTGGAAATGTTGTCCAGCAATATAAACCCAAGTGGTTACAATCCAGGACATCCTATCAGTCCATAGATATTTTTCTCCCAGACTATAATGTAGGCGTGGAATATCAAGGCGCCCAGCATTTCGGAGCGGAAGTGCGTTTTCACGGTGAAGAAGGTTATAAAATTCTTTCGGAAAGGGACGTGCGTAAATATAATAAGTGCCTTGAACACGGTGTAAAGTTATTTTATATTTCTTTTGAGAAGAATGTGCCTGAAAACTATATCGACGTTGTATATAGAAATACGAACGATTTAATTGCTGCAATTCGGACTTACATATCCCAGACTCAACCAATAAGACTTACCGAGGGTGATATTGAGAGAATTGTCTTAAAGGCAACGAAAACCATCATAAACAACTATTTATAGGTAAAATACACAGAGACTATGACAAAGGTAACTGATGAAGTAAAAGACGTTTTCAGGAAGGTTCGTGTCTCCCTCGGTGCGCCACTCAGAAAGGTTGAGCTCGAGGACGAGCAGCTTTGCGACCTTCTGGATATGTGCATGGAGGATTATGCGGAGAGGGTTGGAAACTGGAAAATCGATACACAATGGATAACGCTATACGGTAAGACGCTTAACGCCAAGGATATGGGCTACGCGCTTTCTACGAGGACGCTGGATATGACCAAGGACTATTCCTATTGGTTTTCGAAGCAGGTCGGTCTGCAGCAGGAAGGCCCGTGGGAACTGAAGAAGGACTTCATTACCATCGAGAAGGGTAAGCAGGTATATGTTATCCCTGCCGGCCGCGTGGTCAACAAGGTTATGTATGTGAACCCGTCTACTACCCAGGCGGCTCTCTTTGCTAACTATGGTGGTATCGATATAGGTTTCGGTGGCGGCTACGCCCAGCTGGGTGGTGGCGCCTATGGCCCTGTTGGTGGATTCTATACCGCACCGGCCGCCGATGTTGCTTATCTTTCAACTGATATCACCTATAAGAACCGTCTTCTCAGAAGTGACCTTGTCTATAAGATAACCGCAGGTCCGGACGGCACCCATCTTCTTCACCTGATGTCTACACCAGGTAGTAAGCTCACCTTTGGTATGGCGAACGGCCCTGCCGGCGCATTGTCGCTTATCGGTTGTGAGGTTTGGTACACTTACTACGATGTTTCGGATTCTGGCGACGAGGATGCTTGCATGCGTGCGCACGCCGACGATATAGTTCTTTCTCCTGACCAGGTTCCACTTTCAAAGCTGGATTTCGCTTTTCTTAACGACCCCACGAAGGCCATTGTCCGTCAGCTCCTGGTGGCAAAGGCGAAGACCACGTTGGGTTGGGTTCGCGGTAAGTATCAGGGTAAGGTAAGTATTCCCCAGGCCGAAGCTAATATGGAGTATCAGATGCTGTTCCAGCAGGGCAATGAGGAGTGGAAGCAGACGATGGACCGTCTCGACAAGCGCCTTGAGGCCCTTAAGCCGGTGAATATCATGAAGGAGAACGCCGAACTTATGCAGCAGAACCACGAAATCCAGAAACTTACACCTCTTGGAATCTATGTAATCTAATGAAGAAGGTAATCGTCAATCCTAATCAGCTAAAAGTCCTAGAAGAGGCTTTCACCAACACTCTTGAACCTTTCGAGGGTGAAGACCATCACGCTCCGGATATGGTTGATTTTAGAGGGGTGACATACCATTGGAAAGATGATGATGCGCTTCCATTCTTTGTTCTTTCGGACGGAACAATAGAATATGGTGAGGAGGGTAAACGACACGACGACCATATAATAAGTAAATACGGAGAAGGGTTCCCCAGGCGCAACTTTGTTGACGACATTATCTTCCAGGGACGTTACTGGCCGAGCGGGAACATATTCTCATTCTGGAATATTGACTGGGATTATTTTGGCTCGAGTCGAGTAATCGCGGCAATGGCGAAGGTCTGCCGGGACCAGAAGAAGAGTGTGGTGGGCGCTAAGTTGGCTTATATGCATAAAGTGTACGAGGTAGAGAAGCGAAACGATTCTTATGCGTTGGTGGACCTGGAGAATACCAAGGAAAGACGCACGCTTGATGAATGGCAGTATAATAAAATAGATACGATGTTCAGGTCTGAACTTGATTATGTGAGAAGAACCGTTTATGTTTTGGAGCGAATGGGTCAACGGATGGACTGTAGGCAACTCAACGACCTCGAGGCTTACGCAACGGCATGTTACCGTATGGCAAGCGATTTCTTCCACCAAAGGAATTCCGAGTACGATAAGGAGGATTTTCGTGAGTATATAACTAGAAAGACCAACGGCTACCTGACGTTTGATGAACTTTATCAGTATTTTACTGGTGTGTTAAGGAATAAGACCGTAGTCAGCGCACAAAGAAATAGTAATTTCCATACGCTTTCTCACTTTAAGGACGATATCATGGATTGTGCCTACGAAAACGGCCTTGGGGACGTCGATATAAGGGTACTCCCGGACGATTCCGGTAAGCCGTACTCATATAACGTCAAGACAATGAAGGCTTATGCTGCGAAGAATTTCTATAATGCAGCGAAAGAAAAAGGATTTATTGTTGACCAGTTTGCCAAGAGAGAGACTAAGAACATAGACGGTAAGCCGTTTGAGGCGATTTCCTTTAGAGTACGCTATCCTGCCCAGCTTAATGAATCCAGGGGATACGACGTTGGTGAAATCGGTGCCGTAAACTGTACACTTGATTTTGACGAGGACGAGTACCAGGAGTGGTTGCAGGATACCGGGACGCAGGATACTCTCGAAAATAAGATTCAATACATCAAAGATTACTGCTCATATTATGTAGAGTACCAAGACAAGGAAACGTTCCACACCTTTGATAGTGAGGAATTGAGTTACGATGAAATTCTTGAGACTTTTGGAGAAAAAATGGGTAATGAGATAGTCAATGACTGTATGGACGGTAAAGAGCACTCTTTTGAGACACTGGAGTATCTCGACAACTCAAGCATTGACCTGAATAACCCGACGGAACTTAACGCAGCGGCAAAACAGGTGATGCAAACGGTTGATAGCCCGTGTGGAAAGTTTAGGGGTTGGATTCTCTCCGATGGTACGACTCTTGATGCTGGCTGGGACCATAACGCTTGTTTCAGGATTGACCCCCAAAGGATAAAGTACCGCGAGGACTTCACGAAGTTGGGTAACGTAAGGTTTTCTGATGTTAGTCTTGAATTTGGTAAGTATCCAACACGCGAACAGATGCAGATGTTGAGGATGTATTGCGAATATCATAGCAACGATACCATCCAGGTTGATTTTCTTGGTGGTGCGCGGCGCCAAAGCCGAAACTACGCCGGAATGGACTTTAGGGAACTCTCCGAAGACCTTTACAACTACTATAGTGGAAAGAATGTGCGTGATTCTCTCTACGAATCCGCTGATATTGACGAGCTCAACCTGTACCATGGGACGAACGCCGACTTCGACGAGTTTAAGGAGGAGTTCTTCTTGACCGGCATTGGTGAGATGGCCTATGGTTGGGGCGTATATCTTACGAATTCAAAGGAAACCGCCAAGGAGTATGGCCCAGGGGGGCAGATTATGACGGTGGAGGTGCCGGATGGAAAATACCTCCATAGTGAGAAAATTCGCAAGGACGAAGCGATGAGACTTGCCCGGGCTTTTTACAAGTTTTACCTGGCTGGCAAGGGTGGAGAAATCTATAAAGGTTCAGAACAGGACTTCTGGGACTATGAGTGTAAGTATATCGGGGAATCACCGGATGGTAGTTATCTATACGGTACCATCTCCACGTTCCTCGGCAACGATAAAGAGGCCGGCGATTGGCTTCGTAGTATGGGATATGTAGGTATGATAATCCCTGGCCATAATAGCAATACCGGCGAAAAGTTCCTGAATTACCTTATTTTTAACCCGAAGGATGTAAAAATAGTAAAGAAAGAGGCGGTAACCGAAAGTCGGAAACCACTTCAAGAAACGATGCACGTACTTGACGATAGGTTACTGGGTTTGGCACACTATATTTCTGAAAGAATATGGGAGAGGGAGTTTGATGAGAACATTGAATTTACTTTATCCAGAGAAGAGGTGGCCCAATTCTATCCCTATAAAAACCCGACGGAGTTGTCCATTGAGGCGAATTACGAAGATACGTCGTACCCAATGCGCTATTTTGATAGTGAAAAGAGGATTCTGATTAACCTAAATAAGTTTTTTAGTCACACGGAAAACCAAGTTGAATCTTGGCTTGTACATGAGCTCACACATTGGGTGAACGATGTGGAAGGTAGTATTCCGGAGGCGTTTGGCCCTAATTCTGCGGGGGTTGTGGACGGTATTATAAGAAAGCTTTTGTATTATCTACGGCCCACAGAAATAAACGCTAGATGTAGTCAATTTGGCTACTATTTGAAGGGAGAAGCACAAATAACGGCGTTAGACAAATATGAAGATATAACACACCTGGGTAGAATCTCTTTTTACTTGAATAGTATTTTGGGCGACGAGCAGGCAATGCGTCGTTTAAAAGACATTAAACAAGTGTCTTATAACGTTTTATGTAAACGGTTTAGCGATTACAAGACTAGGATAGCTAAGATATATCACTACTATCTATCTCGTTAAGTGTTTCGGGTTCATCTATAAAATCAAACTCGTCCACAAGAATTTTTCTTACATAAACCTTCTCGCCCCGAGAGAGAACGTATGTTCCGTTCTCATCCTCGAATATTTTCTTTTTTCTTGACATATGAAATAAATAGCCGTCACTAAATAAGTAACGGACTTTCCTCGTCATTAACCATTTTGGCGGCCCAATCGTAACTTCTGTAATACTCGGGGCGGATGTAACTTTTATCGACTATGAAATACATTGAATTGCGTCCCATCGGTTGGCCTTCAATTGCAAATTCATGCGGGTCATAGCCGTTAAACTCCACACCCATCGATGCTTTTCCTAGGTATTCAACCGTCCTTTCCAAGTTTCCCATGCAACCCCACGACCCTTCCAGGTATGAAAGGACGCTCAACCAATAATTATACTCCGAAGTGGTGTTGGTTTTGGGGATGAAGGTTTTTAGTGTAATCCGTCTTCCGCACCACACTTTTTCGGCCTGTGGCGCTTGTATTATATAAAATTCACTTCCCTTCCGGGTGTATCTAATTTGACGGATATACCAATTTTTGTCAAATTTTTCAAAAAATTGACAAATTTGTGTATACCATGGACATTTAATATTTTCAATTTCCACAACGAATCCGGGCTCCCTGAAGACCTTGAAGGCCCCGGCCACATTAGACAGCGTCGCTTCCTGTTGAGCGCGAAATTGGGTGGTTTTCTTGCGATTTCTGGCAAGTTTTCGGTCTATTAGTTTCTGAAGGATTTTTCCCATACTCAAAGATACGGATTTTATCTTTAAAAACCAAATCCATTGACATTATGTATCTTCCTCGCTATCTTTTAGAAATGGTGAAATTAAACTATTTATAGGTACTATAATGTTGTCAAAAATTGACCACAATGGCAGAAAAGAAACCAACAGTTTTTCAGAACTTAAACAAGATAGTTAATGGCACGAGCGTTTCCGACGTTTTCCTGAAGGATTCGTCTTTGTCTCTGACGACGCCAAATAGGGTTGTGTACTCCACAACCAATAAGGCGGACTACGATGCGAAGATGGAGGAGTTGAAGCAACAGAAACTCCTCTCCTATCAGTGGGTAAAGGCCGGCGCCGACATCGCAACGGACAACCTTGCCGGTTATACCGCTGTAAAATTGATGTTCCGCGACGCCGACCTTATGGAAACGATGCCCGAAATCGGAGCCGCACTTGATATAGTGTCCGAGGAAGCCTGTAACATCAACGCCAAGGGGAAGATGCTTAACATCAGCTCCAAGTCAAAGCGTATCAAGGCCGTCCTGGAGGACCTGTTTTACAACCGCCTTCACGTTAATACCATGCTCCCTATGGTGTGCCGTGGGATGTGTAAGTACGGTAATGACTATGAACTTCTGAATATCGACAAGAATAACGGTATTATGGGCTGGCGCCGTCTGCCGGTCTATGAAATTGACCGTCTCGAGAATGGATACGGCGGCGCGTCCGGAATGGCGAACGTCGGCACTCAGACCAACGTCTTCAAGCAGGACGACGTGAAGTTTGTTTGGGGTGGACGTAACGATTCCACGCCTTACCTCAACTGGCAGGTGGCTCACTTCCGTATGCTTAACGATTCCTTCTTCCTCCCTTATGGTACAAGTATTCTTCATAAGGCCAGGAGGGCCTGGAGGATGCTCTCCATGATGGAAGATGCGATGCTTATCTATCGTCTCGATAAGAGTATCGAGCGTCGTGTGTTCAAAATTTACGTAGGTGCTATTGACGACGCTGACGTTCCGGCTTTTGTCCAGGAAGTTGCTAACAACTTTAAGCGTACCCCAATTATAGACCCTCTTACCGGTCAGGTTGACCTCCGTAAGAATTTTATGGACGTCTCCACGGACTACTTTATTCCCGTTCGTAGGGAGGACGCACCTAATCCAATTGAAACCCTCCAGGCCGCACATAATACCGACAGTATGGAAGACATTCAGCACATGGAGAACAAGATTTTCGCTGCTCTCCGCGTGCCAAAGTCCTATCTGAACTTCCAGGAGCCTCAGGGTAGGGGTCAAAACCTTTCGCTGCTTGATATACGCTTCTGCAGGATGGTCAATAAGATTCAGCAGTATCTCCTTCTCGAGCTTAATAAGGTCGCTATGGTTCACCTCTATATCCTCGGATTCAAGGATGATATCGCGAACTTCACGCTCTCAATGAATAACCCTTCAGCGCAGATTGAAGCGCTTGAGCTTGAGGATATCTCCAAGAGGGTGCAGGTTGCATTAGCTGCAGCCGGTCAGACACCTTCGGGTATTCCGCTTATGTCTCTCCATAAGGTTCTTCGTGAGATTATGAAAATGTCGGACAATGAGATTAAGGATATGCTCAACGAAATCCGCCTGGAAATGGCTATGGCAGCGGAACTGCAGGCGACGGCGCAGGTTATCAAGAAGACTGGTATCTTTGACCCTGTGGATAGGATATATGGCGACCCCGACGTTCTTAATAAGCCAGTAACCGGTCAGCCCCAGCAACAGGAAGGTGGTCCCGGTGCTATGGGTGGCGGCATGCAGGGCGGCGGAGAGGTTGGTGATTCCCTCCATATGGATTCGCTTGGTGCTCCCGGTGAGGACACCTCTAGCTCCATCGGTGGTACGGCGGCGGAAACACCGGTTTCTAACGCCCCTGAGGCGGACGCCGGCACTCCACTCCAGGAGATAATCAGAAAGGGTGGAAATATCAATGAGAACGTGAAAAAGTCCTTCATGACGAGGTACTTCGACATGCTGGCCGAGTCGATGAAGAAGTCTGGTGAGATTGAGGATGACGCTACCGACTACGTAGGCAAGAATATGTTCCTTAATGAGGAGCTTAAGAAATCCGTCAAAATCCTCGAGAATCTAAGTAAGAAGTATGACGAGATAGAGAAGGGCCTTGAGATGGATGAGTTGAGCCGCGAAAACGAGGCTTTTGAGGACGAATAAACTATTTATAACTAAAATAGAAACAAATGGCTACAAAGAATACATACAACGAGAAAATGACAAAGGTACAGAGCGTTGAGGAACTTAACATGCTTAAGGAATCCCTCGACAAGACGTACGAGAAGTGCCTCAAGAGCCTTGAGGTGAAGAATTTCGCCAAAAGCGTGTCTGGCAAGAACTTCGGTTACATTAAAGAGGCGTTTGAGGGGCTTTCTCCTGAACTCTTTAAGACGAAGAAGGGCCGCGGTATCATTAATAAGTACGTTAATTGCATCAAAGAAAGCAAGGAGTTGTCGAAGATGCATGCGCTATATGAATCTTTCCGCAAGGTTTCTGACATCACCGACGTTGATTCCTATGTAACCGAGGCGGTTAATATTATGGGTAAGATTAGCGGAAACGCACTCGAGGAATCCTCAAGGAAGCTCGGCGCTATCCTGGAAGAAGCCTGTGTTGCTCTCGGCAAGAAGGATATTGACGTTGATAGCCGCGCAACGACTCTTAACGAGGCCGTTGAATTTGTCGCCACCCACAAGAAGACTATCAAGAATCTTCCGCGCTACACTACCGCAGTGAACATCATCAAGGAGTCCATCAAGGACCGCGATGCCAAACCAGTAGAGGAGTCTAAACAAGCCGGTATCAATGAAAGCGAAACAAAAATCGTAGCAGATATTGAGGGTGCCAGCAACAAGCCCGAGTGCTTCGAGAAATATAAGAAAGACTGCATTGAGAAACTCCGTGAGGGTATCAAGGCTTTCAAGTCCTGCGGTGACGAGATGTCATCAGACCGCCTTGGCGTTATCCTGGAAAAGGTGGAACGTAAGCGTTTCAATGAGGAAACTGTCGCTGATGACGTCCTCAATTTTGCAAAAATTAAATCCTGCCTGAAGTAATGAAAGTCGTTTTAACAGAAAGCCAGGTAAAAACTCTCCTCAGGGAGGAGGTGATAATGGAAAGCTTCTTCCGTGATGGCATGAGCTTTAATGATATTCTGGAAACTGTTAAAATGCTAGCAAGAAAGGGGGTTCTTACAACAGCGCTTGTTGCTACGATTGCATACCACTTTGGTTTGAATCAGGGGCAGCGACAGATGCTGCAGCAGCAGGTGCCCGAAACTGAGGTTGTCTCCCAAGAAGAAGAGACGCCTAAGACGAAGGACGAGTTGCTCGCTAATCCTCCCGGAGAGTGGACACCTATAGCCAATGACGTACTTGCCACGGTTTACAACGCTGTTCCTTCACAATGTAATAATGATGTGGTCCATACTGCTTCAATGTTTAAGCTCAATCTCAACGATGTTCTTTCCCATAGGATTATTGCTATGGAAAGGACGATGATGAAAGATTATGGCCTTAAGTATGGTGATGTTGTATGTATTAGTGGCGTCGGTAAAACAAAGAACGGTACCGACCTGAACGGTCTTTGGCGCATTGAGGATACGATGAACAAGCGCTTCGCCGGACAACACAAGATTGATATATTGGTACCCAATGATACGACGCTCGGAAAATGGACTAATGTCGTTATTTCCGTACCGAAAGACGATACAACGGAAGCAGAGGCTAAACAAATACTCGGAATGTAAAAAACCAACCCATTAGGGCTGGTTTTTAATTTACGTATATCATAAGTTTTTCTTGAATCGGCACTATCAGGTCGCCGGCGCCTATCTCGTCGCTTACGACACCCCTGAATTTAATAACAAACCACCCTTCATAGATACCAGGCTTTCTGGTGTCCTTCTTATCCCAGCGGTATTCAAGGATATATTTCTCCTCACACCCGGTTTCCTGTGCCAGGACAGGCGTAACGGGCGCGTTGGAGACCTTCAGTAGACCGGTTTCGCTATCCTTCATTGAGAATGTGATATCAGCGTCCTGGATGGCCTCGTAAAACTTATCATAATCACACCTTCCGTCGTTAATCAGCTCCATCCGGAGGTACGGAAGTGTGGCGTTGGTCTTAATGTAGAACTCTTGTACCATTATAGTCACTTTCCTTATAAATAGTTTTTCGACCGGATTTGACTTTTTCAAAAAAAAACTTATATTTTAAGAAAAAACATATGGTTTCGGAAAAAATAATCCCCTCGGCGAGCTTTAAAATCAAACTCGGTACCTTAAATAAGAAAAATCCCCGCAATTTTTACTTAAAAGCATCCACTTATATCAAGGCTACGGCCGAAAAAGCGTCATACGACAAGGAAATTAACGCCATCGACAAGGAATTAAAGGCTCATCTTAAGCAGGAAATGGCGATTTCCGGGGAATTTAACAACCGATTCCTCCTGGTAACGGAAGTTCCGACCGCCAGAATCTCATCACACAGGAAAGTCCACTATAATATCGAGGCTTATTTCAATAATCCGGTTGAAGGCGGTGCCTTTGGCGAATCTGCGGACTATTTTATTAACAAATACGCCAGCAAGCTGCCCGAATTTAAGCAAATCATAGAGAATCACGGGTTTGTGTGCACGAAAAGTAAGCTCTAAAGACTATTTATGATAAAATATTGATTTTATCATGATTAGACACATATTCCTCGACAAGTCAGCGACGATTATCCGGAATTCAGAGACGAATACCGGCTTGAATCCTGTTGTAGAGGCCAATTATGGCGATGCCGTGACCAGATTCCTGGTTCACTTCGATACAAAGGTGATAGAAAAGCTGATAGAAGACAAGGAAATCAGCCTTGATGGCGACCCGCTGAAGTTTACCCTCAAAATGACGAACTGCACGGCCATAAATGGCGTGCCATATGAGAAAAAACTCGCCTACGGTAATACCCCCGGCGATAAGGAGCGTGCGTCTTCATTTAACCTACTTGCTATAAGGCTTCCTAAAGCCTTTGACGAGGGGCGTGGCTTTGAATTTATCGACGATACCTGGGTACACAGTAAAAAATCCTTCAGTACCAAGGGCGTTAACTGGTTCCAGGCTTCGAACGGCGTCGATTGGGATGAGCCGGGAGTCTACAGTGTAGATAGCGTCGCTAAGGCGTATAAGGCTTTCTCTGAAAGCGGAGATACGTCCATCGTTCTTTGCCGTCAGCACTTTGATTTCGGAAGTGAGTGCCTGGAAATGGATATTACGGAGTATGTAAAGGATGTTCTCGCCGGCGCCGATAACAACGGTCTTATGATATGCTTCACCCCGGCCCTTGAGACGGCGGAAACCGAAGTTCAGCAGTACGTGGGATTCTTTACCGACCATACGAACACTTTCTTCCACCCTTATGTAGAGCTGAAGTACGATAACGAGATATATGACGACCGCGAATCGCTGTTCGCCGGCCAGGAAAGCAGGTTATACCTTTATTCTTATATCGATGGTATGCTAGAGAACCTGGACGAGCTTCCTACCTTTTCCTTTGATGGCGTAGATGACCTTGCTGCCGAAGTGAAACAGGTATCAAAGGGCGTATACTGCAGCACCTTTAAGCTCGATTCTTCGATTCCGGATAACACGATACTCTATGATATCTGGGATAATGTGAAATATAAGGGTGAGGACGTTGGTCCTGTTGAAATGGAAGCCGTGGTGCAGCCAAAAGCGAAGAAATTCGCTATCGGCAGTGCCTCTGTTAAGGTGCCACACATCGTTCCCAGCGTATTCGGCATAAACAATGACGAGAAGGTTACCCAGAATGAAGTCCGCGAGGTTGTTGTTGACTTCAGAATGAAGTACACCACCGACAAGAGGGCCGTCACCGATAAGGCGTTCTATCGCCTTTATGCGAAGAACGGAAACCAGCAGATAAACATATTTGATGGATACCAGCCGGTCGAAAAATCCTTCCTCCATAACTTCTTCATATTACATACCGAAGATTTGGTTCCCGGTAGGTACTATGTGGATGTAAAGGTCCTGGAAGGTCGCGAGGAACTGTTCTATGAAGACGTACTCCACTTCGATATCGTTAACAACATAACACCTAAATACGCATAAAATTAAGGTCTCGGAAATCCGGGACCTTAATCTATTCTGACAGTATCTGAGAGCAGACTGTTGAGGTTGTAGTTCTCAAGCACTTCTTCGCGCTCATGTGTTTTGCAAGGCGGCATAATGCTTAGGGGGTGAGTGTGACTCAAGAAAGCCTTTCTGAATAAATCGAGGAACTGTATGAGTTTGTCACCGTATGGGAGTTCGTGGGCTTTACTTACAAGTTCAACCATAGCCTCATCATCAATCAGCTCCTCCGGCTCCACTGCCTCACCGTGAGGTTTAAGGAGGTTGATTTTATCTGCGACGACCGTTGCGGTGCTATGACATTTCGTGCCAGGGGTATTGCTGAGTCCGCTTATGCCCTCGGGCGAGTACTTGAGTTTAATGAACGCGGAGTCCGTACCATTGAAAGAAAATTTATGGTCGTCGAGCTCGTCTACCTCCTTTACGCCGCAGCGAATTCTGAGGTCATTATCCGCAAGGATGATGTCGCTGTTTTTCCTACTGCTTATCGCTACATCTTCGTCGGTGGGTGTTGTACCGTCCGGGTTGTTACTTCTCTCGCTTTGCTGGTTTTTCGTGATGGCCGGGTCTAGAACCCTATCCGAACCCAGCATAGCCGTCTTACTGGTCTCGAAAGACTCGTAGAACATGTGGCTGATTTGGGAAATGACCGGACCAATGTAAAATCTTTGTGAATAGTCCTTGTTGCCAAGGAACGTTAACACGAGCACCGCTTCGCCCACCTTGGGCTTCATATGTATAAGCTGCGGTAGGAGAGGAATGGCGTAGGCGTCCTTTTCCTTCGTCGCCGCATCGGCCGGCAGCAGTTGGACTCGTATTCTGTTACTGTCGGTATTATCTACGACGCTGGTTACCTTTCCCAGTCTCAGTATGGGGTTATTGTTCGACATGGTTAAGCGCGATTTCTTCTATTATTAAGTTCACATAGGGCCATATTATACTCCTTATCCATATCGTCAAGCTTGCTAAATCTCTCCATGATTTCGTGCTTAACGGTCTCGTATTCGTTCTTTAGTGTCTCAACGTGTAATTTGAGCTCGGTGTTAGTTAGGTTTTTAAGTTCTTGTTCGTTCATATCTTTTCCTCCTTACATTGGTATTCCCGTACCACCAATCGGCTGGTCATTGATAAGCTCTACGGCAACGGGGCCTGCGCTGCTCATACCCACGCCCTTTAATGACATTCCGCCAGGTGGAATAGCCATCTGTACCACCCCATTTAATTTAATGTTTCTCACAAGTACCGTCGAATAGGCGTATGCAAGGGCGTTGATTAGGTTTGGGCTTCCGTCCGGGTTTGGACCCGTGGGAATATTCATATTACCCATTTCGGCTATGAACTGGGCTGTTATATCCATTGCTGATAGGCCGGGCCTCCTGAGTGACGTACATAAAAGAAGGGGTAGGGGGAGAATTTTCGTTACGCTAAATTTTCCCGGGCTTAACACTTCTTTAAGGGTATCTATAACTGTAGTCAACGTGCTCATTCGCAACTATTTTTTTGTGGATTATTCTTAACTGGATAAATATCGGCGTAATCAACTTCATCTATTGAGGTTCGCCCGTTCTTAAATCCAAAGAGTGATACGCACTCAAGGGCCTGGGACAGAAGTTCCAGGTAGAACTGGGTCTGTTCCATGAGCTTTTTCAGGGTGTACTTGGTTATAAGTGGAAGAATTTTTTTCTTGAAAAGATTGATAAGCACATCCACTATCCAATCCTTAAGCATACGTACAAGGGCACCCATCATACCCAACATCTTTCTCTTGAGGCCTTCTATAACAACATCCGTGGGGAGCCTGTTATCGTAGGACTTGGAGAGATTTATGGCGCCGGCCAGTTCATAGTTAAGGTAAAGTAATGTCATAACCTTGGGGTTGAACAAGCACTTAGCAAATGGCGTAACGAGCTCAAGGATAATATTCTCAAGCCACATTGAGTTTGTGTTGAACTCGAACGAGTACTTTCTGTTAGTTCCACCCTCTTCAGACAGAACGTATATTTCTTCCTCCGTTGGCGTGGCTGTCTCAATAATGGCATCGGTTATAAGCTGTGTCCTATCATAGACGGAGGCCGTGCTGGACGCAGCCTTAAGTGCGTCAGTGACGATACTCTTGTCAACCTTCCTGGCCTCCTTAGATAACTTGCCGGTCTTCTTCGCGTCATACTTCTTGAGTTCTGTTTCTTCTAATGCGTTTATCCACTCTTCGTTGGAGAACTTATAGTAACAGTCGTCAACGCCGAGGTCGTCGTTTTTGATGATGGTCCGAATCATCTTCTTGAAGGTGGCCTCGTTATAAATCTCGTCGAACCCGAAATTCAATTCAGCGTTCGGCATGCCGTTAAGGAACTGGTCTAGGATATTGGTAAGAATCTCGTGAGCCGAGAAGATGGTTATCGAATTGAGGTACTCCTTATTAAATGTATGGAGATAGAATCCTTTTCTTGCGACAAAGGTCATTGGAATTTTGACGTTCAGCTCCTTGTATCCTCTATTAGAAAAAGAACAGACGGCCGTTGCCCCACTGGTTCCCCTGTCTTTTGGTGGTACCCAATCCTGGGACTCGGACGGGTTGGTCATATTGAGCACATACCACATAAGAGCATCGAGGTTTGTGGTCCCAGATAGCTCCTGTGGTTTGGTCCCGTCGGAAACGCCTTTATACCTCATTAGCCCGTACTCGCTGGTTGGACAGACGTTGAATAAACTGTTAGGGTCAATAACTGTGAGCGGTAGATTAACACCCTCAATCATGGCCCTGCTGGGTATCTTGGGGTATATGCTACAGGAGAGTATGTCGGCGAGCATTCTTGCAAGTAGTGTTTTCGTCCAGGACTCCAGCTTACTAACAAACTTACTGCTCTCCATCTTACTTGAATACTTCTGCATGGTCTCCTTTGTTGCCGAACCAATGTCGTCAACGCCAAGGATATCCTTGAAAAGGTAATTCAGTAAGTCTTTGTCGGTGATACCAATCTGTCGCAGAGCGTCCAACAAAAACTCCGTCGTGGAGTTATATGTCTTTTCTCCGATATTACGAAAACCACCCATCGGGAAATACTCTACGAGTGTTTGCATAGCACCAATAGTGGAGAGGAGTTCTGTTGTTGGTTTTGCCATATTATTCGTGGTCTTTTAGATTATAGGTTTTAGGGCCCCCGTCGTTCTCGTCCAGGATTTTCTTCACGTCGTTCCTGAGACTCTTGAGATTGAGGCTTGTCGCCTTACTGATAGCCGGGTCAGATATGGCCTTGCTGACGTTGCCGTCATATTTATAGACCTCGCCCATAAATTTAGCGATATCCAGGCGAAGCTCGATTGCCTTGGTCTTATCCTTTATATAGTTGTGCATAGCGTTCGAGTACTTAGCCTTGTCGTCGAACGTGGCATCGTTCAGCGGGGTGGAGTTCATCAGCTTATTCATTTCGTTCTGAATCTCGTTGATTTCCTTCACCGACAGGTCATATGTTTCCTGGAGTATCTGCTCGATTTTTTCGAGGGAGTTTACTCTAATTTTAGTCTCTGCCATAGTTTTTTACTATAAATAGTTAGATGCGATTTTCTACTCAAGGGCAATGTTGCGCATAAGCATATAGGCCGCCTTGTATTTCTTCATATTATCACGCAGTTCCTTGGTTGTCATCATCGTCTCCTCCCGGAGAAAATAAAGCACGGAACTCTTGTTCATCTTATTGCTTCCCTCAACGAAGATTTCCTCCCAGTTACTAAGGAGCTCAACCAATGCCAGTCCGGCCTTTACCTCATTGGCATTTAGGTTGTACTCTTCCGGGTTTTGGGTCATCTTGTTAATTTCGTTGCAAATATTGCGAATAAGTGCCGGCGCTTCCCTCTTGAACGTGGTATCGTCTGTTTCGTAGTAGTTATCGTTGTCGATGTCGTCCATCATTTCCTCGTAGGGAAGGTTCCTCTGTAGGTTCTTGGAGTACTGAGTATTCTTCCACTTAAGGTAATTTCTGGCCACGGTACCACAGTAGGAGTAAGCCTTATATCCCATCTCCGGCTTAAAGTTGTTAAGCTTGGTGAGCATGTAGGAGAGGGTATCATTGAAGGTCTGGTCGTACTCCTCGTCCGGCACGTAGTGGTGGTACCGGCGAATAATGGAGTTAATCATCTTCTCGAAGGCGGGCTTCAGATACTGTACGTATATCTGATTCTTCTCCTCCTTATCCTGTGCATTGATGTATTGCTTTACTGCTTCTTCTTCAGTTTCAAAAAAGTATCCTTTTCTTTTGTTGCTGGGTTTTCTACCTTTTTTTGCCATTGCTAGTCTATGCGATTTGCATGGAACTCTGCGGCATCATTATCTCATATAATTACAATATGCTTTCCTGTGGTCACTTCCCTGAAGTCTTACCAAATGATGTAATATGGGGAAACCCAATGGATTTCCCCACTGCATCGTAATCCTTATTATTCCTCGTATGTCTTCTTTCTGTCTTTCTTGAAGAAATACTCCTGCTTTGCGAGCTCGAGCCACCACTGTGCCTCCTCGTTGCTGAGGGTTTCGCGGTAAATTTCGGAAAGAGAACCCGGGCGGCCGTAGCAGTGCTTATAACCAACCTTAGGGATGACGAAGATTTCCTTCGCCTTGTGTATAGCCCTGAGAAGGAACTCATACCAGAAGGAGACTTTCATGCTCTCCTTAAGACCGCCGAGGTCAATGAAGTCTGCTGTGCGGAATACGCCGCCCGTGCAGTTGGCCTCTGGATAGGTGTTCAGGCTCTCGATATCGAAATATCCGAGACGCTGAGAGAAGGAACTGGCCCATACGGGTTCGTTGATGTAACCCACGACGTGAGCGTCGTCGCCGAACTCGAAGCCCTCGCAAATCGGAAGGTATCCGAACACCTCGGGATTCGACTCGATGCGCGTTTCGACGTTCTTGAACCAATTGGGGGTGTAGAAGTCGTCGTACTCAAGCACGGAGAAGAACGTGGTCTTCACCTGCTCAACGGCCTTGTTGACCTGTGTGGGCAGGTTGGTATCCGTATTGGCGAGGAACGTTATCTTGGCGCCACCGCTAGGAAGTTCGATGCCCTGAGGGCCAATGACGATGCACTCAGAATCTTTGGGGATACTATCATAAGCTTTATTCAGGAGGGTCTGGACCTCCTCGGTATTCTTGTCAACCGGTATAATAACTGTTAAATCTTTCATTTCCGTTAAAAATTAGTCATTATTAAGCTGGGCCTTGAAGGTTGCAACAGCTTCCTTTATTTCAGCCTCGCGTTCAGCGAAAATTTTACCCACATATACGTTCTTTACGTCCTGGATGTGCTCTTCCTTTGTATATTCACCACAAAGAGGTGAAGAGCAATCGCTCAGGTCTTCGGGAAGGTTGTCGGTCAGCCATGCGCGGACAACGCTTGCAAGCATATCCGGCAGACGGTCGAAGTCGTCGAACCAGAGAACGGAATCGGTGAGCTCCTTGGTGTTGGGGTCTACCATCCAATCGGTTACCGTATCCGGAACCTTTGCCAGGGTAACGCAACCGCACTTAAGCGCTTCCAGGACGGAGGTGCCGAAGTCGGTGTTGTCGTTCACCCAGATGGTAATGGCGCCGGCCCTGAGAGCCTCGGAGTAAACCTCCTGGGGGTAACCGCGAAGGTCTACGAAGGAAACCCACTTATAGATAGGGTACTTCCAATAGAAGGGCTTCATAATCTTGTGAACGTCCTCCGGATTCTTGCTAACAATATTGATTACCAGGTCCTTTGGTTTCGGATTGGGCCTGAACATGCTGGAGATGTAGGGCCTTACGACGTTAATGTCAGCGGTGGGGAAGAATTTTCCAACCCTACTCTTGAGTGTTTCCGTAGTTGTCACGGCGTCGTCAATTCCGAGAAGGCCCCAGGTAACGCCAACCGGCGTGATGTCGACCAGATAGTCGTAGTTGGTTAGTATTGCAACCCTCTTGCAGGGGAGCTTCTTGGTCTGGGACATGACGTTCTCATAGACTTCGGGAATAAACAGGAAGTCGCTTGCGGAAATCGAAACATTCTCCTTTTCGATATTCTTGTGGGGGAGGCTGGCGTACTTTTCACCAAGCCACTCCTCAACGCCGACGAACTCCTTCTCGTTGTGGAGCATCGTTACGTTGTATCCCAGGTCCTTTAGTGTGTCGGCTGTCTGGTATATGTACTTCAGTGTGGAAGAAGGATTGCCCTTTGTGTCCATCACATAGAAGTACACGTTAAAAGACTTGTCGTTAATCTTACCTAAGGCTTCGGTAAGAACCTCAATCTGAGTCTTGATTTTTTCTTTATCCATATAAGTTTATTTGTTAATCCGTTATTTCATAGATGATACCCATCTGGATGAGGGTGTTAAATGCCAACTTAGTTGCGAAGTCCAGTTCTTCGTCCTCAACTTCGGCCCGACTTTCAACTGTAAGAATCGTAGTGATAAACATCTTGACGAGGTCATAGTTAATCGTGTCGTTCTGGGGGTTTCCTTGGGACTTCAGTTCCCTGACGGTCCTGTTGGTGGTCGTCAAAGAGCCGGAACCCATCGGCTCATAGATTTCCACAATTTCAACTTCACCACCTTTCTCCTTGTCTGATACCAGACAGAATTCTTTTACCTTATTGAGGTTGAAGGCATATTTCTTGCCCTTAAAAACCACTAATGTATCACTACTCGCCATTTTTAATTCTGTTAATTATATTAAGTACGTTCTCCTCGTTCTTGGTGAATTTCACGAACGTTCCATAACTGAAGTCGGACTCGCACTCGTTATTATATTCTTGTTCAATCTTGACGCTTACCTTTCCCTCGGGTTTAGTGTTGAGGAGAAGCGGATTCGCCGTTATCAGCGCATCGCAGGTGTTCCAGATTTCCGACGAATCATCAGGAAGAAGGATGTCCCTTATCTCACAGTCCATCTTTGAGAGGAAGAACAGCGTGGCCGGGATTGAACGCCCATATTCCATTGGCGATACGACGATAACCTTGATGGGCTCGTCGGTATCGATATTAGGAAGGATTTCCTTTGTCAGCCTGTTGAGTGCCTCGGTTGTCTTCGTTTCCACGGAGGGGCAGCCACCAAAGATTTCAAAGACGAAATCTTCATAGGTAAACCGCTTGTAGGCTCCGTCACTCTTAAACGGGAACAGCGCGCTTAGGTCGTTGGTCCACAACTCAAGGTCGTCATAGTCAAACTCGTGATTATACCCTCTTTGGTATAATTTCGCGTAATTCATGGTGAAATCACGCAGCACATCGTTGATGTCAATGCCTATAGTCATAATTATTGTAGTTTAAAACTTGTCGTTTCGTAGTTATTTTCTTCCGGTTCCTCCTTCTCCATCCTATTCATAATAGCACCGAGGGCCGTGGCCTGTTTTTTTGGTGCCTTCTTGGCGTACTTCTCATCAAGTTCCTTCGTGCGGTGCTTCTCGACGAGGTCTTCCAAATCCAAGGTGCCCTCAAACTCCAGAACCATGTTGCCGTCGAACTCGTAAAAACCGGCGAGTCCGTTGTTGACGCAGGTGACGCCCCAGAGGTCGTCGATACCGAAAGCCTTATCCGTAACGAAGTTGATGTTCTCGAAGTCGATTACGTCGCTTCTGCCGGTCTTTTCAAGGCGGTGAAGCTCGGCGATAAAGATGCTGTCACGCTTCATAAAGTGACGAGCGTATTTTGAAAAATATACGTCGAAAAGAATCTTCCCTTCCTCGTTCTCCTTAACCACCACCTGCTTTATGTACCTTTCGATATAGAAACGCGGCATAACACCTTCGTTATACTTAACGTGGAAGAGGAGTGTGTTCACGTCGTCGGACGCTTCGCCGGTCAAAGCCTCGTTTTCCCTGGTCTCCTCGCTGTTACCATAATCCTTCGCATCTTGAAGGATACGAACCTTGAAACCCTCGGTCTCCAATACGGGATTCCTGGGCTTGATGCGCTGTGTTTTCTTTACCGCAACGGCGCTCAGGTCACCTACCGGACCATCTTCACCCATACCGGAAAGCTGTACGGTATACTTGCCGGATTCCCTGAACACACGGTAGTTGGCATCGACGGTTTCCTGGACTTGCTGGGTTACTTCTCCGTTAAGCATCTCCTGGAATACGTTACCCTTGAGCTCCTGTTTCTGGTTGATTTCACTGGTGGCTTCGGATTCGGCATTGATAATGGTGTCTTCGGCCCCCTTCATACCATAAAAGAGGCTTATATATGCGAGGTGGAACCACCTTTTTATCTTACTCCAGACTTTCATTATATTTCGTTAACCCTTTTTTCGATTTCCGCGAGGACTTTGTCGTACTTCGACTTGGCGTTCTGGAACTGGTCGTTAATGTCTTGAGTGAATTCACCCTCAATCTTGGCCATATTCTCGTATTTGGAACAAATAAGCCTGGCGGCTATTTCCAAATCAATGAGTTCCCTCATAGTTTTTTCCTTTAAACTTGCCATTTCGCTAATTTTTTATAAAAGATAAATATACATCACCCTAAAATCAAGAAAAACGCCCACAAAATTAGATTTGTGAGCGTTCCGGACAGATAAAAGCAAGAAAGTTCTAGGATTCTCCTAGAATAAGTTCTTTGGCATGGGGGAGGTTTTCAACAAAACGCCGGAATTCTCCCCAGTCTTCCTTCAGACGGTGGTCTTCTCGTTGGTAATACATCGTCTGCAGTTGTTTATAATTCGTAGATACCCTAACGAATAACTCAGCACCCATTGGGCAGTCGCTGATGCATATCATATAGGCGTAATATAGGGCCTCTCCCTTATTCTTGGCCACAACTACCGTTCCGTCACGAAGTTCGAAGGTCGTGTCTTGCAGGACATCACTTTCTGCAATCCTGTTATAGCGGTCAATATCAAACTGGAGGCGGTCGACACACTCCTGGGATACGTATTTATTGCATATCCCGTCAGCGTCCATCTTTGTCAGGCGGTGCATCAGGGAATTACTGGATACATAGTCGAACCAATGGTAGCGCTGAAGCTGTTTCGTTATGTATTGGGTGTACTTGAGGTCAAAGGATACCCGAATTCCCGTCAGGAAATTATCGTGACACTTTACATTGGGAGAGTTCTTTGAAGCCTTTACAAGTTTCTTGGCCCTCTCGAGTCCCAGTTTGTATTCTTCTTCGGTATACTCGGGCGGTGCGAGCCTCATGGCGTTTCTGCAGGCGGTTACGGACTCTACTAAGTCGTAAACACGGATGTTCGATATTTCTAACATATTTTACGGTACTTTATTATCAAAAACAGTATTATTAGTGAAAGTATGAGCTCGGAGGCATACATTATCAACATTTCTGGACGCTTGATGACGATTGAGTATATGGTACCACAGGTTGTTGATATGACCCATATCAACCACGAGGCTATACTCAGGTCCTCAGAGTGTTTTGTTTTAAGCAGGGTAATTATCTGTGGCACGTAACCAATATAGGCACATACCGTAATGATACCCATAAGTAGGAATAGGACACTATCCATTACTTTCTAAACGAACGGTCGCCGGAGAGGTTGACTATAAGCTCGGTTTCCTCCCTCATTTCCTTGATTGTCCTGCAGCCGGTATATGACATACAGCTCCTCATATAGGAAGCCATATTATCGGCCCACTTAGCGATGGGATATTCAACCGGGATAGGGCGTTCGATACCCTCTGCGGTCGTTTTTCCGCTACCGCCCGTAGCTTTTTGGGCTTTCCTGGTGCTCATTCCCCAGTAGCTTCGGTACGGCTTGCGCTGACTTAATTTCTTGTATGCGGACCAGTACTCGTTATCGTCATTTTCAAAGACCGAGCTGCGCTCCTTTAATTCGGCGAGCTTTTCATAATACTCCTCTGCTGGTATTGCGTCGGCCATATTGAGGTTATTAGGGTTCAGGAATACGATTGGCTCACAGGCTTCCTGGGCCTTGGCAAAGATACTTCCACTCATAACACCCCAGGCGCCTAAGGCAATACACTTCTGGATGTCATCGAAATTCGAGATACCACCATCGACGATGATTTCAGTGGCTTTCTCATGATAATCGGCCCAATCATCCTTCTTCATACGAAGTCCGTCTATGAGTGTTCCGGTGGGGTAGTGTACTCCCACGTTACACGAGGTTGTGCAGTTGTGAACTAAAAAACCATTTGCAAAATATTCATGTTCATCTTCCACTTCTATATCATAAAAATTTTTCCCCTTTTCCGAAAGAGAAATCAATAAAGACTCTACGCGTTCCTTACCTGCCTGGTCATTAAAAATATTTGCGGTTTCTGATAACTTATACGCTTCAATCCACCCATCATCAGTGTAGAATTTATGATTGGGGGTCGTTGTTATTTTATTGTTTATTGTAACATAGCGACATGCAATCTTTGAAAAAGTGTTAATAACACGTTTGGAGCCATTTCTAGTCAGTACAAAATCCCCTATAACCACTTTTTCAATTGGTTTTTCGGCGCCATCCGCCATTCTAATCTTTGTGCCCTCAATAACGCAGCGGCTACCTGTGCCGATACAGGCCCTCATAAAATCAATACCATTTCTTGCGTAGTAGTGGTATGCTTCCGGGTTCGCAACATTACCGGTCATAATCACTATATCGTCGCCCATCAGTTTCTTGAGGTCTGAACAGACATCATATAGCTGGCGCATGGTGCCGTGTGCGATATCGATGCATATAAAGTGTTTTCCGCTATCCTTGGGGGCCCAGAGATTGACAAGGCTCTTCGCTTCGTTTAGCGAGAAGGACGCGAAGGTCTCCTTACTGATTTCGAGCCTCTTCTCAAAGTCAACTGTCCTCGGTACCACACAGAGGAAGTTATTCTCGAGCCAAATTTTATAGTTATTCTCGTCGGTTACCGCACCCATAGGGGCAACGATGACCGGGTAGACCCTTTTACCGTGGAAATCCACCATAGGGTCACAGTCGGACCGGTGATTGATATAGGAAATGGGTGCCTGCACGATGTTGATGCTTTCTAACTCGTACCCGACTTTAGTTAACTTGCTTTCTGCCATATTCTTGCCTTTAAATCAGGACAAAGATACATATTTTTTACGATAAAACAAAAACCGCCCCTGGCATGGAGGCGGTTTTCAGCACAAAGAATAAATTACAAAGGGCTTATTTCTGAATGATTTGCTTATACCATTCAGCGCGTTTTGCTGTCCATTTTTCTAGATTGTAGTTTTCTTCGATATGCTTGGCAAGGTTATCTTGCAGCATAGTAACGTACTCGGGATGCTCAAGGAGGGTCTTAATCGCCTTGAACCACGCCTTGTGAGCCTTACGCTTCTCAATGAGGATGCAGTTACCCTCGGGGTCGATGTTGCCGCCGTTGAGGAACTGGCGTGTTCCGACGGTGTAGGGGCCATACTCGGAAGCAATGACGGCCTTATGCTTGGTGCCGGCCTCTGCGAGCTTGAGCTCGGACTTGTGGTAGTTGAACGCATTTTCGTCAAGCGGCACAAGGAGCACGTCCAGGTTATTATAGTGGGTACCAAAGCTTGTGAGGTTCTTGGTCCACTCTCTTCTATAGGTTTCGTTTTCTACGTTGGGGTACTGCAGGTTAGGGATGAACTTCTCCAGGAACTCCTTATATTCCGGTGAGCAGATTCTATAGCCATCGGTGACCATCTGCTCATAGCGGTACCATACAGACTCTTCTGGCTTAATGGGGCGCTGTCCCTGGATTGTCTTGTCGGGGCCGATAATGGTAACGTTACCACGGATATCGTAGCCACAGAGCACAATCTGGACCTTACTTAACAGACCAGCACCGTACAGCTGGTTGGTCAGGCCTCTTACGAGCTCCATATCCCTTTCGTGGGTTGAGCCCATAATGTATCCGATTCTCAGCTTGTCGGTCTTTGAGAAGTCCGGCGCCCACTGAGGCTCGTCGGTATTAACTGCGTTGGGGAATACCATAACGTTCTTGTTGAACTTCTTGATGTCATTAGCGAATAGCGGCGTAGTAGTAGTTACGTAGTCCGCCAGGCGAATGTTATCGCAAGTCCTTTCGGGCCCTTTGGTTACCTTATTATGTAATGACTGGGGATGGAACTGTCCAAGGTCCCAATAGTCATCGATATCCATCACCGTTGTGATGTTATTGTCCTTACAGAATTTTAGGCCTTCATGAAACCCTTCGTAGTCGGGAAATAATCCCTTATGGAATACGACGAGGTCGAACTGCTTGAGGTATTCGAAGTCTCTCCAGTTGACCTGATGGTTAATTACCACATCAAACTCATCCCCATAAAGCTTGTCGAGCTTAAGGTGGGGCTGTTCCATTCTCCAATAAAATACACCTCCGTTATCATCGGGGGCTACTAGCACTTTGATTTTCTTCTCTGCCATGTCTTATCTATTTAATTAAGTAATTCTGTTTTTGATTTATCTTCACCCAAAAGCCCGTATAGTTTCTCTATGGCTGGCGACGTGGGTATCCACCCGTCATTTATTAGTGCGTTCCAACGTTCTTTGTCGTATTTGATATTTCCCTCGTTATCAATGGTTGGCTCAACGAGAATTTTTTTCCAAACCAGGCCTTTGTTAAAGTACGGGACTTCGAACCAGCTTATTGTCTGCGTATTCCATCCTGGGCGCGGCGAAGATATGAGTTCGTCAACCAAACGGGTATAGTCGTCCTTATGTTCTTCACCCGTGAAAGCAGGAGTGGATGTGGCGATAATCTTTGTGTTTCCAATACTGGCGATTGAGTCGATTAGGTCCTTGATATTGTTGATGAATGAAGCTTCATCGATGAACGCTTCATCAAAAACACGGCCACATAAGTGAGTCGCCGCACTGTTGGCTGTGGAGTAGATGACCTTTTTCTTTATAATTGACATTTCATTTTGTGCTATCACCTTGTTGGGTGTACAAAAACTTTTGGTAAGGTCAATTATCTCTTTTGTCATTTGCCCACTCGCCGTACAAATAAAGATATTCCCCATCTTATTCCCCTTGGTTCTTGCTAGGTATGCAATATGGGCGGCATACGTGGTCGTGATACCAGCCCTGCGACATTTCTTGGTTAAACATCCAAACTTGCAGGTGTGCAAGATAAGTATGAACTGTTTCTGGTACTCATAAAGACCATGGCCGCTGTACCGCTCTTTGAACATTTCATCTAGCGCCTCTATCTCTTTCTGGGCGGCTTCGTAGACGGAGTAATCTTCGAGTTTGCTTCTAAGGAAATCTTCTACATTCATATGACGTTTTTTGTAAAAGATATACCGTGAGGAAATAAAGTAAAGAAAAAACCACCAAAATTTGGTGGCTTCCTTTAATTTTTATTTTCGTTTAGGTTTCCTTGCTTCACCAGACTGGCGCTGAATACGTTCCCGGAGTTATCGACTAGCTTTATCTTTCCGCCCTTGAGGTGTATAGAAGATAGCGTTGCTTCGTTGAGTTTCTCCTTCGTGAGCCCGAGTTCCTTAAACTTGGTTTCCAGGCACTCGTTAATGATAGCCTTGATGATTGTGTAGTCAACGCTCGAAGTGCCAATAGCAACAGGTGCCGGCGGTATTGAGGTGGTTCCTGCCTGAGGACGGGTAACGGTTTCGTTGATGGCCTTTCTGGGAAGGCGACTCGTAATAGCGGCTAAATCAGCCTCTGCTACGCCGGTTGCCATATTGGAGGTGTCAATAACCTCATTTATCATTGATTGTTTAATAAATTCAGGAAGTTTACTTCTCTTAACCGCGGCTTCGCTGATATTGGTATTGAGGTCTGGGGTCGGGGCCTTTGTTGGTATGCTGCTCATACCGGCACCAGTTAACATAGGGTCATCCCAACCATAATCACCACCGGCAGGGGAAGCACTCTCCATAATCATTTCACCATTACCGTCACGTGCGGGCATCTTACTGCGGTCAAATTTTATTTGTTTCTTGGCATCCATGGCGCATAGTGCCTGTGCGCCGCCGAGTACGTTCATTAGTTCGTCTTGTGTCATCCTTTTTAAGATTGAGTCTTATTTACTGCGTTCTCTTTCCACCTATTCATCATATCGTTGAAGGATGTCGTAAGCTCATTCTCCTGTGGCTGTTCCTGCTCACCTTCAGCATTGACCTCGTCCTTGGTGATGGGCTTGTTATCAGCCTCAACGTTTGCGGCATTTGGCTCAGCCGTGGGCGGTTCAATGGGTGTCCCATTAACTTCTGCCTTAGTAATAGGCTTAGTGTCTGGGGCATCGACGGTATTGCCCTCTTCACCCTTCGTAGAAAGATAACCAACATTGCCCTTATTGTCAACAGAAATTTCGGCATTTTTATCATATTGGTTTTTCCACTCGGGATTAACCACGTACTTAATATTCGGAGCTTGGGTCTGCTTGGTGGTTTCAGGTTTGGTTTCGCCTTGCTGAATATCGGACTTCTTGATGGGTTTGTCGTCAATGTCATACTGAACATTGATGAGTGGTGAGTGATACTTTATATTAAAGAAGTGCTTATCACCGGTCTGGTTGAAGTCCTGAAGAAGTATGGCATTAAAAGTGTGGGTTTTGTCCTCGTCAGTATTTTCTTGGTTATACCAGGCGACGATACGGTCCAGGCGGAATAGTTTCCACGCCTTCTTCTCACCCCTCTTGGTGGAGCCACCATCCTGATATGCTCTGACAGCCATATGGCCATTACCCTGATTTGTCTTCCTATCCTTGAGCTCACCGTAGACGACGGGGTAGATGTAACGCCAGCTCTTACCGCTCCCGGGTTCTTTGTCGTTATACATAATGGAAACAATCTTCCCGTTCTCAATAGCGTCCCTTATCTTATCCTCGGTGACCTCGTTGGTCTTTTCGAGAAGAAGATTAGATTCGAGAAGTATTTCCCCGTATAGTGACATTATTTTACCAGGTACTGACCGTCGATGAGGTCGTCGATGATGACACTCTGCTTATTATACTGATGATTCTTGTTGTAGAGGCTGATGTTCTGGAGGTAGTTTCTACCACTCTGGAACTCTGACCTACCAAGGATATCATAGCTACCACCACCCTCTAAGGTGTTAATCTGGGGGACAATGAGGTCGGATGAAAGCTTCTGGTTAGGAAGTGTGTGGCCGTGGCCGCTACCCATACTCTTTCCGAGAGGCTTGCCGTTAGGGTCGGTGTTGGTAGGGTCCGACTTGGCGTCAATGTGGTTCTCGTTATAAGGGTCGTTCTTGTGGTAGTCGTTCCTGGCGATAGCGTTTACCTGTTCGCCGTGCACAACGAGAGAGTTGTCTCTGTACTTCTTACCAATGATTTCGAGTTTACTTTGTGTATCCATTTTATTTATGTTTCTATGTTTATTCTTCGTTATTTATATAGGTTAAGGCTGGTATCGTCCTTTGGTGTGTGAGCGGTGCCGAAACCATCCTTTGTACCACCAGCCTTTTGGAACTGGTTACCCAGACCAGCTGCGGTGTTGGCTTTCTTGGTGGCCTTGATGAGTCCACGCTGCCTGTCAAGTTCGGTCCTTATGGCCTTAAATTCCTTACCGTTATTGTTTTTCTTGGCCCTACGCATCCTCTGGTTAAGTTCGTTTTCATCACCCTGGATGGTGCTCACGATATTTCCATCGTTGTCACGAACCGGTATCGTCATCACTTTGTTGGCCAGCTTACTGTTTAATTCACTTAGCATCTTGGCCTCAAATTCTTTCTTACTGTATGTCTCACACATATAACCGGTCATAACACCGAGGCCGGACCTCGTGCTATCACCCCTGGTATTGGGCCAGAACCCGGTATTCTTACCTAACTCGTCGGCCAAGTCATCGGCAATTTCAGGTTTTTCATCGAAGTCGCTAGGGGATACACCACCACCAACGGTAACGATGTTATGGTGTAGGAAATCGTTATCGTCGCTGTCCTCCAAATAGGGGGTACCGTCGATGATTTCTCTAAGCTGTTCTTCGTCTATGACAAGTGTCTTACCCATTGTTTGTTAGCCTAATTTTAATATAAATAGTCTATTGAAGGAAAAATAAGGGACCGTGATTTTCTCCTCTGGAGAGTATTTATTGGAAAGAGAAGATATGAAACAGTTTATTAAATTCATCACGCTTTTAATTCTGGCTATCGGTATTGTGAGCTGCGGTAACTGCCACTGGTTCTGCAGGCATAACCAGCCTGAGGAAACTACGCTCGGTAGTGGCCGTACTATGTTGTCCGCCTATAACTTCGGAATCACCAACGCCCAATTGGATTCTATTTGCCGGGCGGATTCACTCTCTATGAATTTTGAGGATTGGGTGAACACCTACTACATCGATTTCGAGTCAAAGGACACTGTTTATAAGCACACCTTTATAAAGTCCAGTATCTATGATGCTGAGGTGATTTATATCGTAACTGAATGGCGCGACAGCCTCGCAATAATGAAAAGGATAACAAAGAAAAAGAACTAACTATGATTAACTATGGCTTTATTCCATCCAAGATGGATGGTACTGAACATACAATACAGCTCCCGCAGAGCCTGGATATGCCTATGTCTTACTCATACGAGGACGTTCTCCCACCGGTCATCGACCAAGGGTCGCTTTCAATATGTGTTCCCTGCTCGATTTCTGCTTTCCTGAATTGGAGGGAGAACCTTAACACTGGAGAGGCGAAGGATAATAACATTAACCTTCTTAAGATATATAGTTCCAGGCCGGGCAATACCGACGGGATGACATATAAGGACGCCTTCCACTTTTTAAGGACCGAAGGCGTGCCCTCTGATGTTGGAAACCTTAAAATACATGAATATGCGAAACTCAGAAACGCACTTGAACTTAAATATGCAATCCTCGCGAACGGCCCCTGTTTTAGTGCTCTGCCCGTCTATCACAGCGGCAGGTACTTCTGGAATAGGGAAGCCGGTTATAATACCGTAGTCGGTTATCATGCAATATCGTTGGTGGGCTATACCGAAGATTCGTTTATCATCAGGAACTCTTGGGGGAGAGGCTTTGGTGACAACGGGTACGCGGAAATTAAAGACCGCGACTTCGGGAAACTACTGGAAGCGTGGACTATAGTGGGATAGACTAGCTTGATTCTTGTGTGTGGGAATCCTATATTTATAGGGTTCCCTTTTGTTTTTAGGGGACTATTTATAAGGTAAATTAGATACTTGAGATGTCTGAAAAAACGCTATACAAATCAATTATACGAGAAGCACTTGAGAGTATTTGTGAGGGTGCCCCATCACAAAACGATGTCGCGGTAAGTGGTGCCAAAGCGGATATTATGAACAGGTTTTTCGGTAACGAGAAAACCGGGGAAAAGGGTATAATGTCAACAAACACCCCAACAGCTCAAAGAATCCGCGATGTTGGCCGTAATATCGGAGTGAACGTGGATTATAATAGTGCGGTGGCTGGAAAGATTAGGTCAAAATCTGTTGACCAGAATATGGAGTTTACCGACGAGATGATGAATGATGTGAAGAAGGTTATACCTATTCTTCAGAAATACATCCAGAAATCTAGTGCCGCCGGCGCGGGATATACCGTAAACTATCACAAAATGGCGCAAGATTTACCTCAATCTGAGGTGGATTTTGTAGCTAAGATGCAGGATTTTATTGATATGCAGGGGCTGGAGTGGACATATAATCCTTCAATAAAGAAAACTAGTAGTAGTAAAACCTATGGCATCACCGCTGATAAAGATGGTGATGTTAATATGGATAACTTTTCATTTAATGTTGCTTTTGATAGTCCTGAATTCCAGAAATACAAAAAAGAGGCCCTTGGAACCTTTGCATATATTCCAATTGATGAGGTTCCAGTTGAATTTATGGACGAAATTGTATCGTTGCCGGCGGTGCCAGTAAACGATAGCAGGAAGGGTATCAGTGTTGATTTGGATTCACCAACTTATATTGAGGTTGCTGGCCGCTATTATGTTTTAACCGGAACAAAAGACGGTAAGATATTAACAGATGCCGAAATTAAGCAGAAGATGTTTACCTCGGTGCTTGATAAATATATGATGGCTAAATATGGTATTGCACCATCCTTACCTGTGTCAACATTTGCCACTGGAAACGCTAAATTACCGAATTCAACCCTTATAATTAATTTCACCAGCGCACAGCGGTGTCCTGCTTGGGGTGAGTGCCTTGTTAAAAACGCTTGCTATGCCAGAGCAGGGGAAAAACTTCACTATAATGTATTCCAAGCAAACAGCCAAAGGAACCTTATGTGGGAAGCTGGTCTTGCTGACCCTGAGATGATGGTCTTAATTGAGAATCTTCTTCGTACTTATATTATAGACTACTCTGTTGCTAGAAGGGCGTTGACTGCAGCAAGAAAAAATATTGGTGAAAGAAAGGTTACTGCTAAGACGGTCCCGTCTGTTGACGTTCTTCGTAAACTGAGGTTTTCCGAATATTCTCCCGAGGAATTGGATATAGTAAAGACAGCAAACAGGGGTATCAAAAATATCCGCCTAAATGAAAACGGAGACTTCATTAATAATGCCTTACTTCAGAAGATTGATGAAATCTGTGGGGATATTGCATTAGTAGGGGTTCGCGCATCAGCTTATACCTGTAGGACTCTTCAATTCGATAAGATTAAGAATATAATTATAAATGCCTCCAGGGATAACATTCAAGGGCCAACAGTAGCAAGGTATTTTATTGCATTACCGGAGAAAATTTATGATGCCTTTGACGATACTTATAATGGCCCGGGTAATACTATTGACATTAAGAGTAAAGAAGAGGTATTAAAGCCCAATCCACAACCATTATACTTTGTCCAGGGAGAAGAAAAAGTACCTACCGGTAAGCTCTACTATAAATGCCCATGCGGACGCGGATTTAATGGTAAGGCACACGAAACACTGGAAGCTAAGAAAATTAACTGTTATCAGTGTAATATTTGCTATGAACCAAGTGATAAACCATATTATGTGTTTGTCCGTGTTCACGGTGGTGCCGCAGCTAAGTTAGAAGAAAAGCCCCTAAAATATGGTGAAAGCGCGAACTTTAGGTCTAACTATCTTGCAATGAACAAGAAAGAATACGTACCACCTATCCAGAAAGATAAAAACGGTGGGTATAGCCTAGTAAATGAAATCTTCAACATTGCATCACGGGAAGACAATGACGAATATGGCATCCAGTGTGTTACCGATAACGCTATATTTAGCGTGAATGACCACTTGGCCGAACTCTTTGCTGCACAGAATAAGATGCTCCAGGAAACCAAGGACAACTTTAAGACAACCTTAGACCGGTTGAATAATGTAGAGTTTTAAAAAAACACCCCCATTTCTGGAGGTGTTTTTCTTTACTTGCAGTAGATTTTTCGTGTTAGCAACTGGCCCATTCGGGTGTCGTAGACCTCATACTGCTGTGCCGGTTCCTCATACTCGAAGCCGTTGGTCATGGCGAAGGTGTTATAACCAATGATTGAGCCGTTAACAACTGCGTTGGGGATGGAAACACAAGTATGGAAGTGGCCGAGGTAAATCTTGTCCTGCTTGAAGGTCTTGGACCACTTCATAGAAAGGCGGTTCAGTGCCGGGTAGATACCGCAGACGGTGCCGCTGCCGCTGGACTTAATCTGGAATCCGTGGATGAAGATGAAGCGCTTCTTATCCTCAGTGTCGACGATGGCCATCTCACTGTTGGGGATGGAGAATTCGATGGGTAGGCCGGTGAGTTTGCACTCCTTCTCGATATTACGATACATAAGCCACTCGTAGCTCATTGCATAACCGTTACTATGCTGGACCTTCTTGGTGGTACGGCTGTGGTTACCCACGATGCCTATGAACTGGATGGAGGAAAGGTTCGTATTCTCACACAGGTAGCGGAGACCATTATATATAAGATTCTGGGCTTCATATGTCGCTTCGAGAGGGGAAATACCATTGGTCTGGGCGAGCTCGTCGTGTATGTAGCCGGAAATGGAATCACCAAGTGATGCGAAAATCAGGTCTTCCACCTTATCCTCGTTCAGACAATTGGCAAGGTTCACGAAATACTTCTCGATGCGCTTCCTAGCAATGTCCAGGTTATATTCGTTAAGGCCAAGCACGGAATCCTTGGTAACGGTTTCCTCGATATGGGCATCAGAGAACAGTGCCACGGCATAGCGGTTACCTTGCTTGAGCTGGGAGAATTTGAAATCGTACTTCTCAAAAGGGAGCCCTTCAACGCTCCTGGCCTCCAGGAACTGCTTGTATTCTTCAGTATATTCTACCGGATTTGCCGCTGCCGGCTCCTCGCTCTCCTTGTTTTCTACCTCGATTATAGGTGGGTTACCAAGCTTGCTGAATCCCTCTGGGGAATAGGTTACTCCGTTATAGACGAAAGCCTTACCTTTTCTAAAACGTCTTAAAATTTTCGACTTATCAGTGCCGAGGGCCCTTGCCAATGCGTTGACACTTACATAGGTCTCACCGGAATCACTGTAAACCGCGTTAGGTGCTGATGCTTTAAGAATCTTTTCCATATGTTGTTGCTTGAAATTTGCTCAAATATATAGATTTTTTTCCTAAAAACCAACATCTTCCTCCTCATTTTCAATACTTTCTGACTTTTCAATTATATCCACGATACTTCCAATCTTATAATCGGGGTACACCTTACACATGAAGTCCATATTGGTAGGATTGAGGATGATAATATCTTCGAGTCCGCTCGGGAGGATTCCATCGTTAAGGAAGTCCTCTATCTCGGCGTCCGTTATGTTATCTATAGCCTTATTATACTTCTCACGTATTATATCAATACCGCGCTCCTTTTCAAGCCTCAGGCGCTCCTCGTAGTCGGCCTTAATTTTATCCCAGTCCATACCGCACTCCTTGATGTAGGGGATATCGAACTCCGGATATTTCGACCAGAAGGCGATTTCACTATCCGCCATGGTCATAAGTTGCTCGTATGTATCCTGGTCGCCTGGGTTGTTAGGCTCACCACTTGTCAGCTCGGCCTGTTCTGCAGTAAATGCCGGACGTTGCGACGGCGACGTTATAAGGATGCTGTCGCGAATATCCTTCGAGAAACAGACAAGAAGGGGTCGGATTCGCTTATTGAACTGGTCTATGTACTTGGGGACATTGTATTCCTTCCCGTCCTCACAGAAGAAGTCCTTCTCCGACTCAACCATTTCCCTTGGTAGAAGGACCGCGTTGAGTATGATTTCATCTTCCAGGGTGAAGGACGGGTATCTCCTTTTGAGATACTCCATCTTCTCCATAGGGTTGGCAATGTTTTTCTCCTTGCACTCCTTTTTATAGTTCTTATACTCCTTATCAAGCATCGTGGTAGCCTCTTTCTTCTCACCGTTCTCAATGATGTAGTAGTGGACCACCTTCTTAACGTCGGAATGAGACTTTGCTTTGGCGGTATTGATATAATACAGGGTCTCACCAATATCCACCTTAACGCCATCCTTAATGGCGAGCTCCATCCAAGCCTGGCGGGACTTCGGTCTGCCGGCCTTGGTAATGGTTTTACAGTCCTCAATATACTCCTTAATGGATTTCTTTACCTTACCCTTGGACGCTATCTCGCGAAGGGGAACCTGGTAGTTATATATCTTGGATATGTAGGCATAGTACTCCTCGAGGAAGTCCTGGCCCTTGTTCTGCAGGAGCAGGCGGATTCCCCGGTCAAGGAATTTGGCGATGTATTCCGGCATCTTCTTGGACTTGATGGTGTTACCCACCATCTTCACATCCTCGGGATATGGTTTCTCGGGGAAGTAGTCCGCGTAGTTCTTGCGTGAAAAGTTGATTGTACTTTCAACCACTTCGTCTATTCCAAGACCCATCTTATTTCTGGCCTTGGGCGCGTAGTGGAAGTCGCGCATATATAAATCGTTAAATTCTGCGACATCGGCCTCGAAACCGGTATATTCCTTACCCTCTTTCGTCTCTCGACTAAGTCCTTTTCCGATATATGGATGTTCCTTCGTGTACCGGTATTGGGATTCCTCAGGGAGCCTGAAGTTGAAGCCGTCTGTGTTTGATAATACGTTCCGACCGAGTGCGTTAACGACGGTCCCGTCCAGGGATATATCGTAAACGTAGTTATCGGTCTTACCCTTATTTTTTACTCGAATCATATGGCAAAGGTATACTTTATTTTTCTTTTCTCCAAATGTATTTTATTAGGCCACAGTCATATATTCGATGTATATTTAATTTCCTAACCATCTCGCTTTCAGTTAGGCTAGGGTCTAGTTGATATTTCTTAATAAGGATTCCTTTTCTGAAGTTGAACTTATGGATTCTCTGGACTACGCTCCTCTTCGTTTCAATGTATTTATAATCCGGGGGTAGAATTTTCTCTAACGTAAATCCTATCCTAGTGTAGAAATTATCCTCGATTAGGGAGGTCCAACGTCTATCGGCGAAACTTTTTACTAAACTAGGCTTAAATTCTCTGGTAAAATATGAGAACAGCTTACCTCCAACACCAATACATGTATAGTCATAATCGCTGGCGAACCGATTTAATTCCCAAACACCCCCACGCAATAGAAAGGACATTACCGCAATTAAATTATCACCATAAAAAGCGCCCAGATAGATGGTAGCCGGCGCGAAACCTTGGATATGGAACTTCTCGAGGAACGACCTGGCGGCTTGGGTATTAATCTCTTTGATATTACATTTACGACCGGCCGCTTTCTTAAGACAGTCATCCTTATGGAGTAGGTGCTTGATTTTACTTAAAACTATCTCCTTATGGTTGACATACTCGTCCTCGAAAATCTGTATAAGCCTGATTCCAAGGTGTTCACAAGCCTCGGTTTTTAATAGGTGGTAGTTTTTATCTTTCCTTTCATCGCAGTGCCAATATAATCCGTTGAACTCAAAGGCTATCTTTAGTTTAGGTATATAGACGTCAAGCTCCTGCCCACATAAAACAGACCTTGCTCTAACCATAACATTTTCTACCCCAACTAACGATTGGATATACTCCGTGATTTCCTCCTCATCTTTGGATTTATTAGCATAACACTTTAAACATCCTCCATGGGGTGACGTTAAGTGGTCGCACGCAATTTTTTCAAACACGTTCCCACAGTTTTTACACCTAAGATGTATTATAGAGTGGGAGTTTATGTACTCGTTTTCAATATTAGGGTACTCATATATATTACCGAACCTACCTTGTGACTCCTCGATAAAATGCCTATAATCATTTTTCCTCCACTCTGATGCGTACTTTTTACCACATTCAGGGCAGCCCTGTCGCTGCCTGATGTGGTTTGCCGGTGTCTGTTCGAATTCTCCATGTATGGGACATATAATAGTTAGCTTGGTTCTTTTATTTACGTAGACACTTTTCGAGTAGTCATACCTATCGCCATGAACCTCCCTAGCTTTTTCAATAAACTTTGGATTATCCCACTTTTTTAGACCCACGCACTCAGGACATCCGTTTCCGTTTAAGTGAGAATACGGCCTCTGCATGAATTCTCCATGCTCGGGACATATAATACAGACCTTAGTGGCGTTATCAACATACTCAACTTTTGAGTAGTCATACCTATCGCCGTGGACTTTTCTAGCCTTCTCTTTAAATTGCCTATTTTTATCACTTTCCATATATGAACGTTTTTAATCCCATTTTATCATAAATAGTTCAAAAATTAAAAACGTTAGTATGTGTATACCGTATCTCCTTTACTGAACACATAGGCCTTCCCCTTCTGAAACCAGAACTCAGGGAAAACTCTTTTCAGTGTTGCACCATCAATACCTAATCCAGCACTATCGGCCGACTCGTTGAATTCATATAGCGTCATATCACCCAGAGTGTATACCGGGGTTAACACTATAGCTTCCTTACACTCCTCGCCATTATCCGGCTGGATGGGGATTGCCGTGAGGTTTTTGAGTGCCAAATCGTCCATTTCTTTCCTATTTCAGGCAAATATAACGCTTTTCTTGGATATAACAAACTATTTATCAGAAAAATATGAATATACATGGCTAAGAAAATTCTTAACGAGGCATATGAGTGGTCGACGCAGAGGGCGATAAATAGGAACGGTGAGGTATACTATAAGGTATTCATTAATCGGTCCCTTTCGGAAGATACTTATGAATATAAGAATGAAATAAAGAGTTTTGGTGCATTGTGGGATAACACGATGAAGACCTGGTATTTTGTTGTGAAAGGTCAGAACCGTGAGGAGTATGAGAATGTAATCCGTACCAAGGTTCAGCCCTGTGTGGAGTTCTTGAGGGAAAAAGAGGAAACACACGCGGTTAATGCAGAGACCGGTGATGAGAGAACTGTCGATGAACAGGTATCTACTATTATCAAAGATATTGATGCAATTATTGAAAACTTGAAGGGTGTTTCATTAACAACTCAGGTAGATACATCGATGGACCCCCAGGATATTAAGGAACGCCTCGAGAAGTATAAAGTGGAACTGATACAGTCTTTCCAAGACAATACTTGGCGCGAAAAACTATTACCTCTCACAAAATTTAGGAATGCTATGGGGTCTGGTTTTTCACTAATTAACTCTCTCTTACTTCGTATCCAGGACCCGAAGGCAAAAATGGTAAAGACAAGAGGTGTGTGGGCGAAACTCTTTAATAGGACGGTTATAGGTAATGCTCCCGCGATTTATTTATGGTATCCTAACGGTAAGAAAAAATTTAAGGGTGAACATCAAATCTGGGGAGCGAAGCTTCGGTGGTTGGAAAAGAATAAGAATATAATGTTTGGACCGGATGTTGAGGGTAAAGATGTTGAAGCGGCTATTAAATCTCTAACTCCTGGTGAGCAAGATTCCCTTAGAAAATACCTTGAATCAACCGGTGTAGTAACTTCATTCTCACTTAAGCCTTATTGGTTTGATGTCCGTTATACTGAGCAGATTCCAGGCACAGAGGACAAGGTTGGAGATATTTCTGGAATTGATGATGTTGCCTGGTTCGATGACCAAACACCGGAAACAGAAGAGACAGCTAAACTATTTGATGCTATTCTTGATGTATATAAAGACGTAGGTATAAAACATACGTATTCCGACGACCTTGATGGCGCTAGGGGAGTATCTAGAGGTGGCACAATTGAGACATTAGCAAAAATGCCAAAGGACCCAGGCTCTGTGAGTACACTTATCCATGAACTCGCCCATGAACTTCTCCATCAAAGTTACTTAAAGAATAATAACCCAGAGCTTAGCTCTTTCTTTGTTGGTAAGCAGACTGGTACACCTATAGTCGAGCAGCAGGCGGAAATAACAGCCTGGTTCGTAATGCGTTATTATGGGTTTGAAATGCAGACAGCTCGAAACTATGCGGCCGCGTGGGGGCTTGACGATAAGGGGTGTGTAAGCGTATTCCACGTAATTGCTGATGTAATAAACTTCCTTATTAATAAGATTAATAGCCATATAAATCCCGCTGAGACTCCAACAGAAGAACCAGCGACTACTCTTAATGAATCATCAATTTCTGGGGAGTATATATCAGCAGAACAGGTTGCCGACGCTGTGGGCGCAGGTAATAAGTTTAGGAGGGGTGAGCAGCAGCTCCAGCAGGACCAGCAGATGATAAGGGAAAACTTTAATAGGATGCTTGATAGGATGAAGAACCTATTTTAAACTCCTAAGGAACTGTAATCCTGCAAGGCAAGTTTTACTGTATTGGATGTCATCACGCTGGTTTTGCATGAAGATATCATAGAATTTCTTTCCCCTTGATGGACGGTTAAGGAACCACATTGGTACACGGTCTATTTCTCCGTTGGCGAGTTGTTTGGCGTAAAATTCAGGGAAACGGTCATCGAGTGTTAAAAGTTTCGCTCCCGAGAACACCTCGTCGTCCGTAAAGTATTCCAATTTAGTTTCCTCCGTTATTTCTGAGGGTTTAATCTTTTCCTGGTTGGTATTGAATAGGGAGTGGTCCTCAGTGACTTCGATTTTGGTGTCACCATCACAGACCTCAAAAATTTCTTTATCCGTCTTGTGGCGATAAATATATTCCGGGCTTACCCAACCGCTGCGGCAGAGGACCTGGAAAGGTTTATCACTATAATCATATTCACGTCCAAGTGCGTCGACTTCGATTTTATCTTCGTCGATTAGTTCGCAGATAGGTCTGATATCAATCTCTCCAGTTTTGACATAGCGCACAAATACTGGCGTATCGGCGGTGAAAGAGTCACCTACAATCGGTTCGTATCCGAGGTTTTTGAAGTGGGAAATCATAAGGCGCAGTGCCATACGACCGGTGCATGTGGTCCGCTCCGCACACTTAAGGGACTTCCAGGGAAAAACGTTTCCTTTATTACTACCGTAACTGCCAAAGTAGGAGTTTCCAAGTTTCTTTACCGAGTTTTGCCGGTTGTCCTCAACCTTAAAGGTGTTGGATGCGATGTTATACTCTTTCAGTTCTTCCGGTGATAATTCGAGGCCGGAATTCATCTTTTCCTCATAGGAATCAACAACCTTTCCGGCTTTCTTTTTCAGTCCCTTATGCTTTTCTCGGGTGGTTAGAACGTACTCCAGCATCTCGAGCATGGCGCCCATAAGGTCGGTATCATCACTGATAGCCCAGGTGAGGATAATGGAAGGATAAAGAGAGTTGTAGTCTAACTTGACAACATTTTTGACATATCCTACTCTCAATAATCGCGAAAGGCCACCGGTGAATTTACCCGTGTCTTTCGGTTTGGGAATAGCGAGCATGTTCTCATAACTCCAGGCGAGCATAATCGCCTTCCACTGTCCGGCGGTACCCATAGTGACGCACTTACCGAACGGAACGGGGATAATTTTCGCCAACATAAAGTCGGTGCCGTTGAGAGCATATTCCACTTTATCACACTCCCAGAGGTCGTCCGCCAAATATCGCTGTACGATATAGTGTCCACTAACGAGTGTATAACCATCCTCCTCACGCAAGGGGTGGTTTTCGTCTGTAAGATACCATTTACCGTCTTTATTATTAAAGGCATATACCTCCCTGAAGTCATTGGTAAGTTCCGAAATCTTATCGCCGGGGATATAGACACGGTTAGGCTTAACCATCTTCAAGTATTTGGTGGCGTATTTCAAGCCGGCCTCCTTGAAATTACTGTCGGTTGCCTGGGCGCGTCTTACTGCGTGGAGTGAGTCGGTGATAATAATCCCAGGAACCACGGTCTGACGGAAATGTTCAGTTTCCCCACCAAGTTTCAGGGTTGTCTCCCTATCGCACTTATATATAGATTTTCCGTTAAAGAACTTCGATGATACCGCATCAATGGATGTACCTAGTTGTGTACATCTTTCGATTATGAAATTCCAGTCGAAGGCTTCTCCATTGTGAGCGGTGATAACGTCCGGGCGGAAGGTATAGATAATACGCAGCGCCGTGTCTATGAGTTTAAGTTCGCTGGCGTCTTTTTCCGCTTCCGTGTTGCCAGTAAGTCTGAGTTCTATTTCGAAATCTTTCTTTTCGCCATTGGTAAACATCACCGGGCGGTTAAAACGGATACCGAACCACTCTATGCGGTGACGCTTTGGGTCCAGGCCCTGGGTTTCCAAGTCGAAAATCATTCGAAGGATATCGTTATAGTCGTCATATCCTTTGAAGAATCGCTTACCGGAATAAATCAGATATTGTTGCTGAGGGGTAACGCAAAGGTATTGGTCGTTCCTATCGTTAACACCATTATCCTCCTCACCCTTCTTCTTATCCTTATAGACAGGATTTCCTGCTTCCTTAAAGAAATTCAGGAAGCGCCCGTAACTCATTGGAGATTTGGCGCGGAACATAAAGGTGTATCCGTTTTCCGCGGCCTCCACGGTGACACCCTCTACATTTTTCGTGTCCAGCGCCTTACATTCGATATTATACTTACGGAGTAGAAACTTAAGATGTTCACGGTCTTCGCCGGCAAGTTTCAGACACGCCTCTCTTGTGGCCCATAGAAAGGGATAGAAAGGGTCCTTATGCTTGCATTTTCGGTCCTCTTCGTCACGGTAGACTACTGTTATAAAGTCGTCTCGTGAACTGTATTCGAGATTTACAATGCGTTCCTGAGGGTCTCTACCTTCAAGGAAGCGGTAAATTTCTTCTTGGGTGACAAGTTTTTTATCCATAAGTTTCTGTGTAGGCCCAAAAACACTAGGACCATAAAATCACAGCAAAGATATAGATATTTTTCAAAAGAACAAAAGAAAATATTAATCGTCCTCGAATTTATAGTTGTATAAGTTTAATAATTCTGCAACTTTTTCGAGGCTATCCCCATAGTGGAATACCATTCTACCGTTCTCGGGGTACTCTTCCAGGCCCTCAATATCAATCCACCCAAGTGCGATAATATTATTCATCGCATACTCCATCGAGTAGCACGACATTTCCTGAATAGTCCTTAACTTATAACCGGTCCTAACCTTCTTGACGAGATTATAGGTGGACGGGTCTGGCGCCACACTTGAGCATATGGAGGGATTAGGGTAATCCCAGTCCGGGCCGTAAACTATTTCCGGCGTGTCGCTGAATATAAATTCATATTCATATAACCCCTGGGCAGTTCCTAGTGGGTTTATGTAAATAAGTTCCTCATTCATCTTCGTCACCTCCTTCGTCTTCCATTTGTTTTTCAAGGTCGTTGATAAGGCCATTAATGATATCATTATCCTGGGCCTCTTTGGTTTTTATGTAGTCAACAAGTTCCAGACCAATACCGCTAAGGGCATCCTCAACATCCTCCTGTTCCATACCGAAGCGCAGTATCAGGGTATCTCTATCGTGAGGGTCGGTAAAAAGTAATGGAATTATACCATCGATACAATCCTGCATCGAGAAGCACGTATTTTCCTTGGCCAGGAGGAATTTTTCCTTGGTTATCATCCTTGCCTTGAGGTCAATGGTCTGTTCATCGGGCCTTATCTGTGGAACGATACTTGCCGGCGTGGCGTTCCAGTTCTCACCCCAGACAACTTCAGGGCTCTGGGAGAAACAGAATTCGTAAACCAGGGAACCGTCAACGTTGTGGCCCACAATATCCACGAATACGAGGTAGTATTTATCAACTTCGGCCATATTAATTCTTTTCGCTTTCCTTTTTTATTACTTTTTCGATTGTGAGCGCCTTCTTAAGCACCGTATCCCACATTTTCTCATATTGGGTACCAATGAAGAACTGGTAGAACACATAAACATCACGCTTCTGACCGATTCGGTAGATTCGGTCCTCCATCTGACGATTTTCGCCGGGAACATACGAGAAGGAGGAGAAAATCAGTACTCGGCTGGATGTTAATGTGAGACCGACGCCGGCGGCCTGGATGTTTCCAAGGAAAACCATAACGGTTGGGTCATTAAGGAACCTATCCCTAGCGGCATCTTTCTCTTTGGCGCTGATTTTTCCGTTATACACCACACATTTATCCTTATAGTAGTCCCGGAGAGTATAGATTTCATCATCATAGGCACAGGCGATAACAACCTTCTCACCTTTGGCGATACAGCGGTCAGCGAGCGCGATTGTATGTGGTACCATCTGGTTGGCGAGGTAGTGACGGTAAAGTCCTCCCTCGATAAGTTCCTTATTTAGCTCCGCGTCGGGGTTGATGTTCTTTTTTTCTTCTTCATACTCATCCCACAGGCGGTTATACTCCTCATACTGTTCCGGTGTAAGGTTGTACCGGCGTTCTTGGTAGTATTTTTCCGGCAGGGAGTTAAGGTCTTCCTTTGTGCGGCGCAAATATATATGCGCGGTCTTGTCTCGAAGCTCCTCAAGGTTGGAAACACCATTTGGTACCGTCCTTAACTTACATTCCTGGGCCACTATCTTAGCGAGGGAACTTTTTTCCTCAGCCGTAAGCTCTTTCCAGCTCCTTTTCCCTTTTTGTGCGATGAATTTCGTAGAAATCCGGTCCCTTTTCTCTTTTTCGTGGTCGTTTATCGGTATTTTTATGGCATTACAGTACCTTTCCATATAGTATTGCCAATTATCAGTCACCGGGTCGCCGATAAGGTAGAGGAGATTATAGTAGTTTTCGGGGTCATTGGTAATCGGTGTGCCGGTTACGAGGTATAAACTATCCGGATGCGCCCTTTTTATGAGGTCGCTGATGATTTTATAGCGCCCGGCCTTTAAATTGGATAGTCTATGGGCCTCGTCGAGGATTATTAACGTCTTTTTACCGTTCAGGAACTGCAGTAGTGGGCTTTCAGAGTACGCTTTTTGGATATTTTCCTTACTTCTGGACTCCGGAATCGTGTACACATCGGACAGGATGTCGTAATTTATGATAACGAAGCGGTTATCGGTCCATTTTCCCCTATTTTTAGCCTCTTCGAGGAGCTCTCCGACATTTTTTCCCGAGCGACCGACGCCGTAACCGAGATATTTCTCCAGTTCATCCTTTCTCATATCATTCACGCCCCCAATAATACTGATTTCGCGCTCCGGAATGTAATAGGATAGCTCCGTAAGCCAGTTCGTCTTCAAACTGGCAGGGCATACGATAAGAACTACGTCAAAATTACCTTCGAGGGCGGCTACCGTCACCTCACAAGACTTACCAAGACCCATATCATCGGCAAGGACGCACTTTTTGCGCGATAAAAGAAATTTTATCGCCTCTTTCTGGTGTGGGAGCAATGTTCTACCGTTCCCATCCTGGGCGCGAGACTTCGCCAACCGGTCATACCGGTCAAAATCCACCACGACTTTATTATAGTCATCAACCAGGAAGTTCTTCAATACGGCCCTTTTCGGTATAAAAAGGAGGACGGGGTCACAACTCTTACGATACTGTACGTAGCAATGGTATTTATCCTCCGTCTCCCCTAAAAGGTGAAGAACTTTCAACTTTTCAGGGAGGAATTCAGTACCCCAACTCTCCTTACAGGTCTGTGCGAACCAATCCGCTATCCTGGTCATCCTATTTATCGGCTGAGGCTCCTTATCCCAGTTCCGGTTTATGTAGTCTATGTTAAAATCCGTAAGGGTGCCTTTGTTATTAACAAAGACATCCCGCTTCAAGGTAAGGATATACGGGTTACGTCCCTCATATGTCCGTAACCTTTCGTATGCCTCCTTAGTTGCTTTTAGACTTGCAGCCATATCGTACTATACCGTTTCGTAAAGATACGAAAAAAAACCTAAAAAAACAAGAAAAAGAATAGGAATAGAGAGAATAGCGCGTGCGCGCAGGTGCGCGACGTATTAATACCTTACCAATTAATACCTATATCCCATATATTTTATATAATAAATATATGGGATTAGTACCTATCCTACTAATACGTTTATGTATTAATACGAAGGCGAAGCACGGCCGAAAATCGACCCAAATTAAACCTATTTTCCAAACTATTTATAAGAAAAACGATTATGGGTGTGCAGTTTAACAATACCAGTATGCGGAGGAAGAATCCGATAAAGAGGAATAATAAGTTCTTCTGTAAGGAGGAGTTTGACCTGGAGTTGGATTTTGGAAAGGAATACGTAGAGGAAGACCTCAACCAGACCGTAATCCTCTATCAGGTAGACCTGGAGAAAACAAAGGTGAGCGACGTCTATCACGAAGCCCAAAAAGGTGATATAAGGTTCTTACCTCCAATCGAGCTGCCGGTAATCTTCACTATCGACGAGGCTGAAATGCAGTCCTACAACAAATCCCAGATTAGGGGTAGGTTCGCGAAAATCGGCAAGTTAACCTTTGGGGTTTACTACTCAACCCTCGAAGAGTATGGCTGCGATATTAAGAGAGGTGACTACATAGGTGTTCAGGTAACACCAGAGCATATTGAATTCTGGACTGTTACCGACGACGGACGTGTTGATTCCTATGCCAACAAGAATACCCTCTACGGAACCAGGCCGCTATATCGTGATATAACCTGCGCTCCTGTGGACGCAAATGAATTTAATGCTTAAAAATGGGACAGAGATACTATAAAAACCTACTAAGGCTCAATCGTGTTCCGGACCCTATTGAGGAAAGAACCAATCTCGTAAAAGAAGTTTTACGGGACGGTAAACCTTTTCCTGAAACCCTGCAGTATAAGGATATCGACATAGCTTTTAAGGAATGGGTGGAAAAGGACCTCGCTGTTACCTATGAGGAGAAGGAACTTCCCACTATGGCACTATTCTCCGCGCAGAGGTTCTCTGAGTATATGGAGACCTGGCAGAACAACGACGACCAGAAGAATATCCTGATGAACTTTAAGGTTATCACCAGGGAAAATAACCCTCAACAAGGCACCCTTCACGATAAGAATATGAACATCCCCGGGGATAGGACGTATCTTATGAAGAGGTCTATAATGGAAGACGAGAACGGGCGCCGCTACTTCCTTGATTATAGGATGAAGCAGCCGTTCTGTGTGGATATTATCTACACCCTAAGCGTGGTAACGAATAAGTATGAGTTACTTAACATCTTCAATACGAAGGTTAACGATAAATTCAAGGCCATCCAATGTTATATAAGGCCCAACGGGCACTTCCTGCCGATGAAGTTGGAAAATATCTCCGATGAGTCAGAGTACAACATGGATGACAGGCAATACTTCTCCCAGTCATATGAAATCCGGGTTATGGCTTATATCATCACCGAGGATGATTTTATTACCGAGGAGGTGCCAATCCTAAAGCTTCGTAGTGAGAATTTAGATAGCAAAAACAGCGCATACGTGGAAATAGAGGAAATAGACCCCTGTGACGATTCAACACCGTATTACTACCAACCACTAATGCTGACGATGAAGTTTAAGGAGTGTGAGAGACAGGTAAAATTCAAAATTAATACTGATTTCGTGGTGGATTCAGTAGAGGTTTCCAATGTTAGGTCCGGCGTTACGTGTACTATTAACGAATATCAACTACACGCGGGGGAATACACTGAGGATAAGCCTTCGTTTAAAGAGGGGGAGGAACTTTATGTCCGGAACATCAACAAGCTTATTCCGGAAAATGAGGCTATTATCACCCTATACGGACATAATCCCAGCGTGGTATTCGACGAGAGGAATGACCATCCAGAAAGTGAACTGGACCGCACTCAGTTCTGTGAAGACACAAGCGTAGAGACCGAAGAGGGCGAGGTTAAGGTGACCTCGGAGGAAATAAATTGCATGAAAGACTAACTTTTAACTTCCTGGTTTCTGACTTTTTGGATATTAAGCCCTATTTATGTATAAAATAATAAGACAATTATAAAGGTTTAACAAGATGATTATAAACAATGCAAGAGGGAGTCACGTTTCTCCTGGCGTTTATACGAAGGAAGTCGATGTTAATTACTCAGTCAAGAGCCTCGGCATTACTAGCCTCGGCCTTGTGGGTGAGACATTGAAAGGCCCTGCATTTGAGCCCATCAAGGTTGAAAGCAGCGCAGATTTTGAGAACTATTTCGGTTCCACTTCCGTCGAGAAGTATAAGGGAACAGGCTTTCCCAAATATGAACTACCATACATTGCAAAGGAATATCTCAAGGAATCTAGAGAACTTTATGTTTGCCGTGTACTCGGTCTTTCCGGTTACGATGCTGGTAAGGCTTGGGTTGTAAAGGCTGAACTCAGCGGTGCCGTGAGTGCTGAAAATGCAACTTATGCCATTGCGGTTCTCAGGTCCAAGGGTAAGTACAACGCAGCATCTGGTACCACTTGCGAAGCTGGTACCGGTGATAAGCTTAACTTCTTTGTTACTAATGTCGAGGTTGGTCCTTATGTGGAGACAGAGTATGATGCAAGCTGCAACGAGATTACTCCCGATTCCGGAAGTACATCAAGCGCTAGCACCATTACCGCCGACAATATGGGTAAATTCTCATTGAAGGTAACGACTAACGAAGACGGCTCAGCGAAGACCTACACTTATCAGGTCTCTTTGAACTATGGTGATTCCAACTACATTTTCAATGTTCTTGGAAGCGACCCTCTTTATGGCTCAGCACCCCTCTTTGTTAAAGAGGTTTACGACTACGCCATTAAGGATATGGTTGAGAAGATTGCCGAAGATTCCGGAGCTACCTTCGAAATCAAGACCGGAGCCCTCACAGCCGAGGAAAAACTCGCCGATTACCATTCAATGTTCAGGTACGCCGAGACTCCTTGGTTCGTGTCCGAGGCCCATTCAAATATGAGCGAGGATAACAGCGGCGTCAGCGTTACACGTCTGTTTAAGGCAATCACTCTCTCCGATGGTAACAACGCCAACACTGAGGTAAAGATTTCCATCCAGAACATCCGTCCTGATAAGGGTACCTTCGACCTCGTGGTTCGTCCTATGTACGACAACGATGTTAATCCTATCGTTCTTGAGAAGTTCTCAGGTTGCGACCTTGTAAGAGGAAGTAAGAACTACGTTGCACTGCGTGTTGGTACCGCTAATGGTGATTATGAGCTCAAGTCTAAGTATATCGCCCTTATTATGGCAGACGACGAGAGCCAGATTGCTAACTCCGTACCTTGCGGCTTCGAGGGATATCCTCTCCACAAGTTCAGCCAGGGTGAGACAAAGAATATGCCCGTTGGTTACAATACTGTATTCGACTATAACGTTAAGGCTAAGAGGCAGTACTTCGGCTTCTCCACCACAAAGGGTGTCGATGTTGACATTCTTAAGTTCAAGGGCGGTCTGAGCGCTGACACTGAGGTTTCTAACGGTTTCCACCTCGATGCTATCATCGAGCAGTTCGACAATATGGTGAGCGTTAATGGTGAAGAGCCGGTAGAATTCACCTGCGTGGACGGTAGGACCTACATGCCTACAAGTGGTATGAAGATTCCTAGAATCCTCACCGAAGCTTATATGGCCAATACCCTCTATGCTGATGTTAACACCCGTAAGTTCACCGTATGTTTCTTCGGTGGATTCGATGGTTGGGACATCTACAGAGAGCAGAGGACTAATACCGACGACTTCAAGGCTACCAAGTATGCCGGAGAGACCTACAAGAAGACCACATTCCCTGGACTTCCTCTCAATGCAATCGACAGCGACTACTACGCATACCTTGCAGCTTACCGTCAGTTCGCTAACCCTGAAGGTATTGATATCAACATTTTCGCAACCCCTGGTATTGACTGGCAGAACAACGAACTCCTTGTGGAGGACGCCCTTTCAGTCATCGAGGACGACGAGGACGGAAGAGGTGGTGACGCACTCTATGTGGTGACTTCTCCTAACAGGGATGTCAACGCAAGTGATGCACAGGAAGATATGTATAGTCCGGAAGAGGTTGCAGACCTTCTCGATAACACTGCCATTGATTCATCCTACGCTGCAACGTACTGGCCTTGGGTTAAGTGTTTCGATAGCGAGAACAACGTATACATTAACCTTCCCGTTACTAAGGACGTGGTCAGGAACCTTGCTAATGTTGACAACACAGCAAAGCCTTGGTTCGCACCCGCCGGTATCAATAGAGGTAATGTGTCATGCGTAAGGGCCACGATGAAGACCAAGCTCACCGATGAGGATACCCTGTACGAGAACCGAATCAACCCTGTTAAGACCTTTGCAGTCGACGGTGTTAAGATTTGGGGTAACAAGACCCTCTACAGGACCGACAGCCCGCTCAACAGAGTGAATGTCCGCCGCCTCATGATTCGCGTGAAGAAGCTCATCACCAGCAGAGCTAAGGACCTTATCTTCGACCAGTTCGATAACAGCCTTAAGGACCAGTTCATGAGCCTTGTGAATCCTATCCTTGCCGATGTGCAGGCAAACGGTGGTATCTACGATTACAAAATCATCATCGACGATTCCGTAGAAGCAAGAGACGCACACACACTCCCTTGCACCATCAAGATTAAGCCTACTCCTACCCTGGAATACATCGACCTCACATTCACCATCTATCCGGAGAGTGTATCTTTCGAGGACTAAGCTAAGGATAGCCATTGAAAAATAAGGAGTCTATATTATTATAGACTCCTTATTTTTTATATATACGTATTAAGTACCATAGGTATATATACGGTAACGTATAATATACTGTATTATATGTATTATCTGTATTATCTATATTGTTGTCACTTTTTCAACACTTTGGTTGTAAGTTTAGTTGTGACATGTGTAAACATATTTGATTAAACCACAGTCATACACCCTCGTATACCCTAGCTTTTTTGTCATCTCATCTTCCGTCATTGACAAGGGTAAACCATATTTTTTATGTAATATTGCCTTCCGGAATGCGAACTTGTGCAGGCGTTTCATATTTTTACCCGGCAACACGTAACGATAATCCGGTTTCGTATATCCCACAAAATCAAAGCCCAACTTAGTATAGAGGTTAGATTCTTCATTTATAGTCCATCGCCGGTCCGCAAATGACTTTACCTGCGAAGGATTGTATTCTTTAACAAAGTGAGCAAACAATTTACCCCCCAGCCCTTGACAAATAAGTGAATTGTCGCTTGCATAGCGCGACAGTTCCCAAAGGCCCCCACCTTTTGTCTCTTGGCGGAATGACATCACACCAATAAGGTGGTTATGATAAAACGCCCCCAGGTGGAGTGTCGCATTGACATAACCCTGTATATGGTTTTTTAATAGAAAGTCCTTAGCTACAGGTGGCTCTATCTGTTTTACCTGGCACCTTCTTGCCATCACCCTGGGATTGTTATTTAGGAGATGTAACAAGGAGCTTATTTTGTTGTAAACAAGTTCTTTATTCAGGAGAAACTCATCTTCAAAAACTTGGATTAGCTTAATTCCCTTCTTTTGGCAAGCAAGGAGTTTTTTAAGGTGGTAATCCGTTTTCTTTACTACGTCTATAGTATGCCAAAATAGCCCGTTGTACTCGATAGCGGTCTTTATACTGGGAATATAAATATCAAGTTCGTACGGTCGAATTAGTGTTTTATTGGACTGTTCCGCGTCAGGATAAAATTTCTTGCAGAATGTAAAAATTTCGCGCTCAGCTGATGATGTTTCGGAAGCACACCGCGGGCAACCACAACCGGCAAGGTGTTTGTCTGGCGTTTGCCAAAACTCCCCGTGGTCCGGACATACAATACAAACTTTGCGCTTTGCTGTTATGTATTTAACCTTGGAATAATCATACTTACTACCATGCACTTCCCTGGCCTTCGCCACAAAAGACTCGTTATCTGAACGCCTTTTAATTCCGTTTTCAAGTCTAGCACAAACAGGACATCCTGCACCCTGTATATGGAGGTAAGGTATTTGCCAGAAGGGTCCGTGCTCGGGGCATATTATCTTAACCTTATTTTTTACGCCAGAGTAAACCACATCAGAGTAATCATATCTGCCGTCATGGACCCTGTTCGCCTCTTCGATAAAAGAGTTAAGATTAAACTTGGGGTGCGAAGTTTTCCCTTTTCCACATAAAGGGCAGCCTTGACCCTTAAGATGGTTGTGGGGTGTTTGTTTGAACTCACCATGTTCCGGACAAATAATAGTTACCTTAGTTTTGTTGTTCACATACTCTACTTTTGAGTAATCATACAGCCCTCCGTGAATTAGGTTTGCCTTTTCAACAAATCCCTCTTTTCCTAATTTTTTAGTACCACCACATAATGGACACCCCTGGCCGGCTAGATGATTTTCAGGTGTCTGCCAAAATTCTCCATGTTCAGGACAGATAATATTTATTTTAGTCCTGTTGTTAATATATTGGACCTTATCATAGATATATTTAGAACCATGGACCTTACGGGCCTTATCAATAAATTGTAACGTTTTCTTATCCATTTTACCAGTACTAGGGTCAAACACTTCAAATATATAAATAAATATCAGAAAAAACAAAAAAAAACGGACGACATTTATCGTCCGTTAAGAATAACAAGCATTCTTAGTTAATTAGAAGGCAAGAATAGCATAGTCCATCTTGAGGGTTATGGTGACCTCTGCGAGGCTATCATCGCTCATACCAAGGTCACCAAAGTCTGCGGTGGTAATCCAGCAGTTCTTGAGAATCCAACGCTGAACAACAACGTTGTTAGGGTCAAGCATGTCTAATTCGACATCGCGCTTGTAACCGGCGGCATAACCCTGACGTCCGGAGATAGACTCTGAGCACAGGCGTACCCACTCCATCACGGCTTGAGAAGTTGAAGGTCCGATAGGGTCACGGAACACAACATTAACGTCTTCCCAGAGGTAACGACCCACAACCCAGGTTGAGGTGTTAAGGAAAGGAATTTCAACAGGGTTCTGTGAAATTGAAGGTCTCTTGGCGGAAACGAGCGTCCACTCCTGAATACCGAGGTCTGCAGGGAAACGGAGGATAAACCTATTTTTCTTTAGCGGCTCATACACCAAGGGCATTTTGAGCAAAACATCACTTGCCATATCTATATAGTCTTTTTATCTTTTATTCTTTTGTTATAAATAGTGGTAAAACCATTTTCTTACTTCGTCTTCTGGAGAATTTCCTTCTGCTCCTGTTTTTCTGAAACAGCGCGGTCGCAGAGGCTCCAAATTCTCTTAAGATTCTCGTACTCCGGGCTTTCGGGGTCATCAGCGAGGTCAGCCATAGCACGAAGGGCAGTCTTCCTTATATCGTCGATAAGACCACGGGCCTTTTCGCTTGCGGGGTTATCGGTAGCATCCTCACCTTCACCCATGTCACCGGCAGGTGCGGCACCAGCTTCGGCGCCGGCAGCCTCTGCGGGAGCGGGAGCTGCGTCCTGTGCAGGCTCGGCTGCGGGTGCAGGGATATTAGTGTTCTCATCATCTCCTTCGGGGGCCTGAGGGGCGAACTGGGGAGCCATCTTCTTCTGAGGGTCTTCCTCATTACTGTACTGGAAATCTTCGTATATCGCTTCATTGAGGGATTTCGGCATAACCTTAGCCAGCTTCCTCACTTCATTAATGTTCTGTTTTACAGTTTTCTTCATAATGAATATCCAATTTTCCTATAAATAGTTGATATTTTCGTTTTTTCTTTACATTCAGCGACTTTTGGCTATTTTTTATAAAAAGAGAATATGGGTTGGGTATATTTATTAGGTGACTGGGAGAAGGAAGGTGTTTATAAGATAGGAGTAACCCGGGGAGACGTGATGAAACGTATTTCAAAGCTCCAGACTGGAAACAGTGGGGAAATCTATCTGGTAGCGAAGTATAACACGAGGCACCCCTTCCTAATGGAGAACATGCTACATACCTGGTATAACGACAAGAAGGTGATGAACGAGTGGTTCGAGTTAAGTATAGAGGATATCACCACCTTCCAGGATAAGTGTAAGGAGATAGAAGGTATATTAGGGGCAATGGAGGATAACTACTATTTTAAGAAGAAGTATGGCACAACCGCTAAGAAATAAGGGCTTCGGTAAAATCGTGGCGAAGAAAAAAGGTCCGGTTAAAAAAGTAAAACCAAAGGACCAGAGGATTCCGCCGCCACCTAAGCGCACGCCATTACCCAGAAGTAAGAGGCCACACCCCGAGTATGGAACCTCAAAGCTGGAGAGGAAGTTCGCTAAAGAGTTCCTGGAAAAGCTGGGGATTAAGTATATATATCAGTATAAGGCGGAGTCGATTGGACGCTACTTCGACTTCTTCCTCCCTGAGGCACACATCCTTATAGAGATAGATGGAGACTACTTCCACGGGCACGGTTTACTACATGAGGAGAAGAACCCGATGCAGAAGCACTCGGAGTGGGTAGACAAACAGAAAGATACCTGGGCGCTGGCACACGGAATTCCAATAATCCGGATATGGGAGCACGATATAAACAACAACCCATCCGGCGTGATAGCCCTCCTGAAGGAAAAGGTGGGAAAGTACCGCGAAAAGTATAATAAGGAACTCGATAAAAAGAAAAGACACTAATTATTAGAAAACACTACGAAATATGGATAACGTTAATGAAAAACAGAGGCAAATCGATGCGGCATCATACGAGATGTATGAGAGAACCAAGCAAGAAACCCTCGAAAACCTAAAAAGTAGACTGGACCCCAACACCGGACAGAGGATGTTTACTGATGAGCAGATTGCGGAGCGCGTTGCGCTTATCGAATCCGCCCAGCGCGACATCGTTGACAACTACGTCCAGAACGGTGGTAATCCTGACGACCTGAAAGTCGTTAAGAAAAAGAACGTCAAGAAGAAGGTGAAGGTAGAAGATATGGTTATGGCAAGTATGATTGAGATGAATAAAGAAGAAACTGAAGCACCGGCATCCAAACCTAAGAAACCGGAAAAGGAAATCAACATTGAGAGCGTGACGAACAAGGACGTGGAACGTATTCCCAAAAAGACGTCATTCGACTCCCTTGAAACCTATGATATGATTCCGCTCCCATCGAAGGGTGAGTGCTATAAGACCAAGACCAGTAAGGTGCCGGTATCCTTCCTTACCGCTTACGATGAGAACCTTATTATCGCCCCCAACCTTTATAGGGATAACCTTATTATCGACACCATTCTTGAGCAGAAGGTGATGAGTGACGAGGTGGCACCTAAGGATATGCTGGAAGGTGACCGTGACGCCATCATCCTATTCCTCAGGGCGAGTGGTTATGGGAATGAGTACCCTATTACTGTTACTGATGACAGGACCGGCGAGGATTTCGATACCGTTATCGACCTTACCAACATTAAGTATAAACCTTTCAAGCTTAAGGGGGACTCCAATGGCTACTTTGAGTTTGAGCTCCCTTATAGTAAGGATGTGGTGAAATTCAGATTCCTTACACATCAGAACAACCTGGACCTCAGGAAGATTGAGGAACTTGAGGACCTATCCCAGAAGAAGGCCAGGTTAAATCAATTCGTAGCTGATATGGACGAGTATATTGACCATGAAGAGGCCCTGGACCGTGCGACACTGGTAAAGACCAAGGAGGCTATTAGAACCATCGAGAAATGGAGTGACGCACTTAAGGATGAGGAGATGCTTTACACCCATACCGTTACTAACAGGCTTGAAATGTCGGTTATGGCGGTTAACAGTATCACTGATAGGGAGTATATCCGTAAGTATGTCCGTCAGATGAACGTCAAGGATTCTTCTGCCCTTCGTAAGTACATCAACGAAAACGAACCCGGATTGGATTACAACGTGGAGATTACAAGGCCCGAGAGTCTCGGAGGTGGCTCAATGTCAGCGTTTCTTCAATTTGACCAATTTATTTTTCTCAACGTTGCCCAATAATTATGCGGCGACGCTACAGGAGGAACTTTATGGTTGTTTCAAGTATATCGGAATACCATACGAAACACTCTGGAAAATGCCGATTCAGGACCGGAAATACATAATTTCCAGGCACAACAACGAGCAGGATTCCATTGAAAAGGCAGGTAAGAAGAAAGAAGGGGGAGGTTTCAGCACCAGTGACGGCGAGACATTAAACAGGTTCGCCAGGGAGAAACAGGAAAAGGACGGACTGAAGCAGTTTTAAAAAAGGTCGTGGATTATTATCTGCGACCTTTTCAAATAATTATAAGCCCGCTATTTATAAGAAAATATAGCTAAAAGAAGAACATATGGCCGGACCTACAACACCCTCAATGAACGGTTTTACCGAAGGTGAGTTAAATAGGGTTAAACAACAGATAGGTGAAATTGATGTTGCGATTAATAAAATTAGGCGCGACATGGGTATTATTTCTAAAAATATATTCCATGACAGGGATGTGTTGGATGATATAAAAGACGTAACCACCGAAATCAGTGATATTGAAGAAAAAAGGAAAGACGCGCAAGAAAAGTATATTAAGGCCCAAGAAGACTTTAAGAAAGGAAAGATTAGTGAATATGATTTAGAGAATAAACTACTTGCTGTAAAAAAGTACGAAAAACAAATCGAGGAGGCGAGGCTTGTTCTTAAAAGAAAAGAAATTGAGATAACAAGAAAAGATTGGAAAAACTCAACCAATCTATTGAGAACCAGCATAAGCGATATTGGTAAGGGTTTTAAGGAGGTAATCAGCGGTGCTAAGACCATAATAGGACCTTGGGGTCAGATGAGCCAGAAGGCCGCGGACTTTGCTAAATCAATCGGTCTTTCTGGTAAAGCAATGGATGAGCTTCGCAAGCGAAGTATCAACCTTGTAGATAAGAGTGGTTTTGGTATTAAATATAACGTTGGGGTTGAGCAGTTAATAAAACTCCAGGAGAGCTTTGTTAATTCCACGGGCCGTCAAGTACAAATTACCAACCAAGGTCTTGAAAACATCGCCGCAACTAGTAAAATACTTGGAGATAGTACAGGTGAGTTTGTTGCACGCTTAGAGAACTTTGGTATATCAACAGAGGAAGCCACTAAAAGGGCCGGCAAGATGTTCGCCCAAGCTTCGAAGAGCGGCCTCGTTTTCCAGAAATACTCGAAGAATTTCCTGGATAATATTTCCCTTGCTCAGAAATACACCTTCAAGGATGGCCTGAAAGGACTCGCTAACATGGCGAAAAAAGCCAGTGAGGTTAACCTTAACCTATCACAGGCCGCATCTTTCGCTGAAAAGGTAAATACTGTTGAGGGTGCGGTTACTACTGGTGCTCAGCTGCAGGTTCTCGGTGGGCCGTTCGCACGTATGGCAGACCCTATAGGAATGTTATACGAAGGTCTAAACGACCTCGAGGGACTCCAGGATAGGATGATGAGGATGTTCGGTAACCTCGGAACATTCAATCGTCAGACGGGTGAGGTAGAAATTTCCGCATTCAATAAGCAGAGAATCAGACAGGCAAGCCAGTCGATGGGCCTTGACTATGGTAATATTATCGAGAGCATCAACTCAAGCGCCCGTCGTAATGAGATAGAACGTCAGTTAAGCGGAAACACCAACATAAACAAGGAGACTATGGACCTCCTGAAGAACGTTGGTATTATTCAGAACGGCCGTGCCGGTGCCGTAATCAACGGAAAATTCAAATCAGCAAACCAAATCACAAACGCTGACGCGAAATACCTCTCCGAAATGGCTAGGAGCGAAAGCGACGATGTCAAGGATATCGCACAGCGCCTGAGAGGATGGGACGATTCCGTTAAGGGCTTCCAGGCACAGAAAGATGCAACCCACGCCAACATGGTTGAAACAATGGGTATTGGTAAGGGTATGCAGAGCCTCGTAAATAGTGTTGGAGAAATGCGCACGTTATTACAAACCCTCGTAACGTTCACAATGTTAGGAGGGGCCTTTGCCGCTGGAAGAGGACTATTCGGCGCCGTTAGGGGGGCATCACATATACCAGGTGGTGTTGGTAATGTTTTTAGGGGGCTTGGAAGTAAAATGGGTATAGGTGGCTCTACCGTAGAACCACTTTTGCCGGAGGAACTGGCAAGCATTAAATCATCCAGAGGAAATATCTTTACCAGGAACGCTAACGGACAATATGTTAGTAGTTCAGGTAAAACATTGGGCCGACCACAAGCAAACGCAATGATTGATGCGCAGGTCAAAAATGGTCTAGCCAAACAGGCGGAATATGAAGCAAAACTGGCCGCATTTAACAAGACGCAAGCGGTAAGCGGAAAACTGGCCAAGACAGGGTTAGGTAGGGCCGGTAGCGCCATGTCGGGTGCTAAGTTTGGTAACATTGCCGGATGGGGTGGTGCAATCGCTGATATCGGTGGTACTTACATGGTTAATTCTGGAAAGTGGAAGAGGGGTGGTTTTGGTGATTTTGCTTCACATATGGGTGGACGCGCAGCATCTATGGCAGCATTGGGTGCACAATTAGGAGCGTTAGCTGGTCCATACGCTCCTATCGTCAGCGGTATTCTTGGTTTAGTAGGTGGTATTGGAGGCGGTATTTGGGGTGCGTTTGATGCAAACAAGAACTTACAGTCACGCAAGGTTTCCGAACACGGCCTCTCACTTCAGGGTAATTACACAGCACATCAGCTCAAGCAAATACGAAAATACTTAGAGGAAGGTAAAGATATATCTGGAAAGCTCCGTGAGAAGATGGTTGCAAAGGGTGATAGAGGAGCTATTGATGAGATGGAGAGGATAAGGGAGGAATTGAAAAGTGACATCCATAAAGTAACCATCGTAGGCGAGGATGGTAGGCCCATAAAAATAAAAGGGCACGCCTTTGGTGGTGTCATTGGTAGTGACGATACTCTTGCTGCCATGCAGAGTGGGGAAGGTGTAGTTAAGCGGGAGTTCATGGACGGAAAACCCCATATGTTTGTCGGTAACAGAAATCGGCTCGCCATTGGCGAGGGGACAAGCATTATAAAGCCCAAACAAGTTGATATGTCGGTAAGTGCCCCCAAGCCGGGTTATAGTTTCGTATCCAACAAACAGGAAATTGGTGGGAAACTCTCCATTGACGTTGGTGGTGATATCCGCATGGTGATGCCGGACGGAGCATCAAAGAATATACCGATAGATTATGACCAGATAGCAAAGGCCGTATCCGAAAAACTTACGGCGAGTTTAATTGGAAGAATCGCGGACACGGCAGCACACGGAGGTAGGAATATAGTTCCAGATTGGAGCAGAGGTTAAAAGATATTGACAATATAGAAACAGAACAGTATATTTATTAGGTATGGATACCACAATATTAAAAGTATCAAACGGGTTCAATGCGTTAATGGATGAGTACACTATAGGTAACATCCTAAACAAGAACCTGTTGATTAGAAATTTAGCACTCACAAGGTGTATCGGTAAGTACAGTATGTACAGCGACCCGATGTACCCTGAGATTGGTATGCCATACAACGTGTATGAGCACATCTTCAACCGCCCCCAGGACATCGGATATATGAACGGGCTTATCGGGTACAATAACGGTATTACCCTCGAATCAGCTGGTAAGGGTGGTATTATAGACCCGCTTGCTACCGGTGAACGTTTCAAAAAGATTGAGGCGAGAGGTACCGAGCCGGAGAAAACCGTTTACCTAACAAACTCCGGTAGCGCGAAAAGGGTTGGTGGTGAAATCGCTTTAAGTGAAGCAATAGAAGAAACGAACAAACGTCTGCGTCAAAGGAAATATGTGAACTTTGGGGCGGCAGACAGCATCAACAATGATATCAATCAGGTAGAGAAACCTTACCTTGCTGTTGCTGATGTTCTCGGGACGGTCGTTTCTACAGAATCCAAGGATACGGCTAGAGACGAAAGGACCCTCAGGTATGATAACGGTATAGAGACTACCAGCATGTACCGGGAAGGGCTTAACGCGCCGAAATTAATGAACGAAACCAACCTGCCACAGTTCAGCGACGTAAAAACAATAGAAAAGGCTTCACAAGTAAATAGTGATGGGTGGTTACTACATAAAACCAACCACCTTTTCAATACCGGTAAGATTAATTCGATAATTGGAAGATTCTATGCGAAGGAAACCGACGAAGACGGACAACCGGTTTATCTCTCCCGAGGTAGAAATCTCCTTAAAAAGGGAAGCGCAGGTATACATGATGGCGATGGCTACGATAATCCTTATTGCCGTGTGTGGACAGTGCAGCACCAGTACAGTAAGATGACCGACCTTATTAGGCCATGGTTGAAACCAGGCGAAGAAAAAAGCTTTGCAACTATTAAAGAGATACAGGGGAACTATGGTGAAGGGTTAAGGCCACATGATGGAGCTGGAAGGTTGAGCGATATGTCCGTTCTTAAAAGTAACGGCACCGTTAACGTCGGCCCTTACATGAAGGAAGACGGAACCCTCGACAAGGATAGTATAAAGAAGTGCATGTTCTCCATTGAGAACCTCGCATGGAAGGATATTAAGGAACAGAAGACAACAAAGAAAACCTGGAAAAGGTTTGTAGAGGAAACAAAGGATAAGAAGGGACACTGGGAGGTGGAGAATATTGAAGCCCCGGGCCCAACGCTAACCGAAGAACAGAGAGGTCCTAACGGTGGCCGCATTATGTGGTTCCCACCTTATAATCTTAAGTTCTCAGAAGATATCAGCACGGAATGGAACCCCAACACCTTTATTGGTAGGGGAGAGAAAATATATTCCTATGTGAATACTGAAAGGTCTGGAAGTCTGAGCTTCACGCTTCTTATCGACCACCCCTCCATCGTGAATAAGTGGAGAGGGAATAACATCGACACAACCAACATGAATAACGAGGAAGAAATCCTTCGTTTCTTTGCTGGCTGCTCTGACCTCGGAGATAGTGGCGCCTTACAAGAAGGCGAGAAAGAAGAGTTTAGAATATACAAGGAAGGACCAAACTCAAATGACCCCCAACCTAAGCCGGACCTTCTTCGCATCAAGGTTTTCACTTTCTTCCCCAATAACTACTCAGGTAGGGACGATACTGTTGACGAGGTATTAAACTACCTCCTTAACGGTAACGGCCTAGCCCCAACCGGTTATGAAGTCAATAACGCCGGACAGGTGTTAAATACCCCTATTGAAGGCAAAGGTCAGAAATGGTATTATAAGGTTGACGATGTACTCAAGGACGAGAAACTTCTCTACTATGAGAAAGATGGACAGTATTATTCAAGGAATGGGGATGGAAACCCCCAGAAGCTTGGTAACAACCACGATACAACCGGTTTCACTCTGAACGCCTTTAGTAGTACGGCGCTGACCGAGGAGATTATTAACAAAATGATAAGCGGTTCCCTTATTGATAAGGATGAAAACTATAACGATTCCTTCTTCTCCCTTAAGGACCTCGAGGATGCGTTAAGTAATGGTGGCGCCAGTGGGAACCAACTCCGCATGATAATCAATAATCCCGAGATAAGGAAGAAGATAGTGGGTGTGAATATCCACGGATATGCTTCCAGCCACGGACACGCCAATAGTAACGACAGCCTATGTGCGGAACGTGCCAAGACCGTCAAGAGAATTCTTGACCAGAAGGCATCGGGATTAAATGTCGCCATATGCGAGCAGCGCGTACTAAGCTTAGAAAAGACCAACAAGGACGTATCAAGCATTGAAGCCAAGCTCGCGAGGTCTGTTGTAGCCGAATTCTTTATTGATATCAATAAGGAGGATAAAGCGGAAGACCTAAGGGCGGGAAAGACCGTAAAAGCCGAGCTCTATTACAACAATAGGAAAGAAACCTCGGCCAGCACAAAGCCGACATACGATGACGAGTACCTTTACTTTAAGAACTTAAATGAAGGCGATTCATTCATCAAGAAACGTATCATTGAGAAGATAAATTACTTCACACCGGCCTACCACAGCATTACACCCGAAGGTTTTAACGCCAGGTTAACTTTCCTGCAGCAATGCACGAGACAAGGACCCACCGTTTCAGCCTCAGATACCAATAACAACGTGAAGAATACCGGAGTAGGTAACCTATCATTTGGTAGGGCACCATATTGCGTCCTTAGAATCGGAGACTTCTTCAACACAAAGATACTTATCCAGAATATAAGTATAGAATACGCCGGCGGTGCTGGTGGTGTTCAGTGGGACCTCAACCCTGAAGGTGTTGGTGTACAGCCCATTATGGCTGACATAACCATAAGATTTACCTTTATCGGTGGTTCCGACCTCAGCGGTCCTATCGAGAGGCTCCAGAACGCGGTATCCTACAACTATTATAGCAATACGTCTATTTATGACCGCAGGGCCGACCATAGAGGGGCGCTCCTGGAAAGAGGTGAGGACAGCAGCTCGGCGGGTGATAAGAATAAGCTATACTACTGGGATGCACAGTTAGGAAATAAAGGTCAGACAGATACCATATAGTAATGAGTAAGACATACGATAGATATTCTTTATTCAGAAGGGACGGTTCGGTAGACCTCGTCCCCTTTGGAAAGATTAGGGTAAAGGACAGTGACTTCTTTGAGATTTACAGGAAGAATGAAACACGCTTGGATATCCTTTCATACAATTACTACAAGAACCCTGATTACGGGTGGCTTATACTTCAGGCCAACCCGGAATACGGTTCGATGGAATATAATATTAAGGATGGGGCCACACTTAGAATTCCCTATCCCCTGTCAGTTTCAATTCAAGACTACATTGATTCAATAGAAGAATACTATAGACTATACGGAAATGAGGAGCAGTAAGGTACAGAGCGTCGGTCGCATACACTACATTGACCCGAACGACTTCTATAACAAAATCCCGAACGGGATTCCACACCCCTACGAAGATTATGCCATCTCCGTAGACCTTACCGTGGAGTTTGGGACCAGAAGTCGCTGTGGCGCCATAGATAATGATGACAACGGCGGAGGCGGGACCTTAGCCTTCTCATCCGACAGGGGCTCCATTAACTTTATTGGGGGCACGAACGGTTTTCTCACAACAAACTTTACTGATATAGAGAGCACCAACCCCATGCACAACACCAACGAGTGCCTTGGTATTGAATCAATAAACATCAAGTACTCATCCTGGTACGTACCTCAGGTCAACATTAAGTTCGTTGACGTTAGAGGTGCATCCCTGCTCGCCCCCCAGGAAGAGGGCTATGTTACAACCCTCCAGAAGGAGCTTGCTTCGGGAAAGGGTGCATCGAAAAGTATTGAGCAGGGTAGCTTCTTTAAGGCCCTTTTCTCCTTCCCATACCCCAGGTTCAAGCTGAAAGTAAAGGGATTCTACGGAAAGGAGGTCACTTATAATCTTTCGGTACATAAGTTTAACGCCCAGTTTAATAGCGACACCGGTAATTTCGAGGTAGACGTCGATTTTATTGGGTACATGTATGGTGTCTATACTGACGTACCGATGAACCTACTTCTCATCGCTCCATACTGCAGCACACACGGAACGCCTTATTGGGAGAAGAACAACGCCTTCACTTACATGAATAGCGACCAGAGAATCATGACTTACCCGGAACTTCTGATGAAGATGGCTAATATGAATCCGACGGTTGAAGATGATAGTGGTTCCATAGACCAAGGTGAGAAAGGGGCCCAAACCCAGAGGCAGATATCTGAGCTACGGAAGATAGAAGAGGCCGTTAATGAGTTTTATAACTCTGCGTTTGTTAACTATAGAATTATAAAACAGGAGGATACTGAACAGTATTTTCTATTCGGAGTCTCAGAATATAAAGAAATTGTTATAGAAAATAAGGCTGAAACCGGAAACGCTGTAGGGAGATTTTTTAAGAGATTAATCACCAGAGACGATGGCTCCAAGGCAATAGACCTAACTGGCCAGTATGCACTGATAGCGTCCCTCATTAGCCAATATAATACCGATTTTACCGATACTATAGACTCCCAGATTAACGGTATGGGAATAAAGGGTTGCTTGATTGATGAATTTATAGGTGGTAATACCGGGGATACGGAAACTAAGGCCCGAGAAATTGTAGTGGACCATCATAGGGTAATGAAATTCAGGAATACCGACACTCTTTGGGCTGATTTATCAAATGGTTTGGTGGATGGACATAAGTATTATCTTTATACTCCATTACTCTATGGGCCACCATCATCCAACATTCCAAAGGCTATTGCGACGATAGATGAGTACATATCCGATATAACGTTATCCCAGGAGGTTGACGAAAGAACTAGAAATGAAAAGAAAAAGGAGAGAATAAGTGAAGAACTCGGTTTCCCTACTTCCATCGGAAATATGTTTCGTATGTCCTTCGCCCATATGGACACCTTCGTTCAGATTTTTAACAGTTACTATCAGAAAATCAAAGACCTAAGGGGTAAGGGGAAGAGAACCCTGAATGCTCTTAAATGGAGCGTACAAAATACAGACCTCCCGACAACCTTCGACTCAACCAATGATGTCCCGCCGTTTACCATGTTCTATAAGGAGCAGGGTAGTGGCAGTAATGGATTAAGTAATACCGACGAAACGGCCGGCAAAAAGAAGCTACCGGTCTGGCCTGGTAATCTGGACATCGACAAGACGGCGTTACCTGAAATCGAGTTCGTAGAGGAGTTGGTAGCAGCGGCCGAAATGTATAACGATGAGGTCGGTAAGGCGTTCGAAGAAAGTGAGAGTGACGAAAGTTCCGAAGGCGGGAATGAAAAGAATTATATCCTAACTACGAGGTATGATATGGCATATGGTTATGGCGGTAGGGCTGTGAATCCGTACGCTTACCTCCGAGATATCTCCGACCCCCAGACCGCGGGCTGGGCTGCCCTATTAACCTTTATCCTTAGGTTAAATGCGTGGTCCAAGCTTTCGCCAACACCTAAACGTAATGAGGTATCCTCGTTTGGCAAGCTTGAGGCAAGAAACTTGGCGCTCGCCTATCCTACCGTATTATCTACGTTAAAGCATTTTCTTAACGAGACCGCAAACCAGAAAAACTTTAGCACCAAAGCCATAGACTACTTCAGGGGCGTGGATTCGAGCGTAAAAAAATGTTACAACCTCGGTTATGACCACTATCGTAAACATGTTCTTACTTACGTAAACGGCAATGAGGCATTAAAATATGATTGGTTATATAATAAGAGGGAATCCGGGGATGTTGATACTTATTTACCCGTAGGAACTGGTAATCCGCTAGAAGTCAGTAAATTCTGGATACCGAACCAGGAGTACATAAACATGACCACACCAAGTGAAAACCCCGTCTGGTATGAGCTTATTGAAAGCCCCACCACGTCCGAAGATGGTAATTCATTAAGTAAGTATGATAGGTCGAGGGGGCTAGTTGCTAGTCTTAATATAGATAATAGTATAAAGAAAAACTATATTGACATCGTCGATTTCCCTGAAATCACTACTGCAACTACACTATACGGCGGAGACTCATTACAAAAAACGGTAGAACTACCGAAAAAATTCGAGAAGAAATTACACGTCGATAGTCCTAGCTATATTTGTAAATGTAGTGCTGGTGGTACGAAGAATTATCTCCCGACGTTCGGACACACTGTTTTCTACGCACAGAACGGTTTCGCTGATGAGGAAAAACGCAGAATGGCAAAAGCAGTGCTTTTTGCTATGGGTCTCCCTGTTTCGTCACAGAGCGATGGCAGCACACCAATTCCGAGGGCGTTGATGTTAAGGAGAGGTGCAATTTATTACGAGGCTCTAACTAGACGCGAGACCGGTAAAGATGTTTTTTATTTACCAAATGGTTATAAGAAGGCGACTGGTAAGCAAATATATTTTTATGGTGAAAAGGGTGTAAATCTAATCACGAGTGATTCGGACCAGAAATATAGTGAACAGGAGGTTATTGGTGAAAGGATGAGGTTGATGGCTAAGTATTTCGAAAACTGGGCCAAAAGTGACGAGTTCAGTACCTATTTGAAAGCATTCGAGTTAAAGTCGACACCCCTAACGGCGCCAAACGATGGCGAGCTCATAACAAATGCCTCCTATTGGAACAACTTCATAAAATACACCACATTCTTCAAAGGGAAAAAGTATAAGTTTAAAGATTTATTCCTAGCAAGCGGCGTCAAGCAAACGTTCACCGTAGATGGTAAATCAGTGACACCAAAAGGAAGCACCTCACCAGATTTCTATGACCCAGACCAGGAGATTAAAATAGATGGTAATACCTACGTCCTTAAATCAAAAAAATCCGATAAAAACGGGGAAGACCTTGGCGGGACGTTTGTTAAGAACATGTATGGTATATATACCGTCCTAATCAACACTAGTCACTGCCATGAAACGTCCACCATGTACACGGCCGACGTAACGGCGGCAATCGATGCTTTTATTAGCGAGCTAAAGGATAAAAAGGTTTACGGCGAACAACTAAGTGGTAGCGCCGAGGAGAGTGTTACGAGCTCAGGAAACATCAATACAGGGCTGGAAGATAAGTACGACGACCTCAAGCTGGCGACATATATGACGCTAAAGAACCTGCACGATAAGTGGTTCTGTATGAACAAGAACATAAATCGTTGGAAACTATTCGCGCCAGGTGACACCAGTGAAAAGACAAAGGAAAGCGAGTTCTCTCAATTTAAGTTTATCGACTCTTTCTACCGAAAGATAGAAAACTCGCTGCTCGTTAACGTGCAGAGTGTTACGGAAACCGCTTCCCAGATGATGGCTTCATCAAATAATGCTAACTCGGTGGCTTCCTCGAAATACGAGGGACATAGTTTCTATGAGTTCCTGTCTGAGGTGTGCCGGAAGAATGAGGCGCAGTTCATGTCGCTACCGATGGAGAATGAGTTCACGAATCCAGAGGGAATTCAGGACCTCTTCGATACGTTCCCATATTCGAAGATGGATAATCGCGACACTGCGTGCCACGTTTGCCTTTATACCAACAAACCATCAGAACACCTGGACCTGAACTGGAATACACCAGAGTATATGTATGCATCGGACGGTTTCAATATTGCCAACGCCAGGGGCGAAGTCTTAAACGAAACTAATCTCCTGCCCCAGCTAACGAGCGTAAATGAGGGCTATCCGATACCGGCGTTCGGGGTGAGCTTTGGTAAACAGAACCAGAGTTTCTTCACGAAGATTGACGTTGGAATGCAAAACCCGCAGGCCACAGAAGCATCTATTGCTGCTACGATGTCAATTGCAAGCAAGGGTGGCGAAGGACCGAACCAGACGGCACTGTTCGGACAGGACCTGTATCGCATTTATTCCAACTACTCATACACTTGTAACGTTGAGATGATGGGCGATGCTCAGATTACGCCGCTGACCTATTTCCAACTGAATAATATACCGATGTTCAGGGGTGTATATATGGTTATTAGCGTTGAGCACAGTATTTCGGCTGGCAAGATGATGACGAAGTTTACTGGGGTACGCATGTCGAAGTACGACACGCCTTTCGTTAAGGATAGTGTGCTCGTCATCCACTCAAGAGCCGGTTCTCCTAGTACTAGCAATAGGAGGGAAGGTCCTCCTATTGGTGACGCCGACTTCGATGATTGGTATGAAACAAGGAAACTGACCACTACGCTTCCGAAGTTCAAAATTGGCCAATTCCTTGCAAGCACCACGTCAGACACATATAATAAAAACCACCCCAACGACCCTGTTCCAAGAGAACCGAATAGTACCCAAAGGAGTGCCCTGGAGGGTCTCGTCAAGCTTATGGACGAGCTCAACGCAGCATGGAATTCATATTGCAAGGAACATAGCAGTGAAAGCTGGGCGGCTTTCGACCACTTCTCTATCAGTTCCGGCTTCCGTTCAGATGAAACAAATAATGCCCAGGATAGCATGAACGGCATAGTTGGTGGAGCAAAGGGTGGCGGTCATCCAAATGGTGTTGCTTGTGACTTTGTTATTCCAAACAGTGCTGGTGCCGTAAACAACGATATGGTGGAGACCGTATACCGGTTCCTTATCAAGTACATGAGAAGGAGTGGTATAGTTTGGGACCAGATTATATTTGAGACCAGTGGTAGTAGGGTTTGGATTCACCTTGGATACAAGAGACCACCTAATGCGGGTCCCGACCGTAAACAGACCATAAGTTACAAGAACGGTAATTACTACCCTTACGAGATTTAGTAGGAAATTCTAAAAATAATTTGTATCTTTGGCGTCAGAAACCAAAGGTATGACGTATCTGGCCAACATATTCACCGACGAGTCGTTCGAGGAGAACCCCTATTATAATATAACAGGGGATGCAAGCCAGTTGGTCCCCGGAATCCCTACACTCGTGGTGAAATTAAGCAAGTTAAGGGAGATTAAGGACCGGTACCCGGGCGCCGTATTGTATTACGGCAAGGTAGAGGGCGCTGATAACCTATATTGCACCTACAGCAAGAGGGTGAAGCGTGATATCTATGAGGAGGACATCAAGCAATTTAAGGATGCGGTCCTAAAATGGGTCGTGGAAAAGGTAAAATACCGTTTTTTCAACGTCCTGACGGCCACCAAGGAAGAGAAAAAGGCGTTTATGGAGGAAATCAAGTCCCCCTGGACCAGATATTACATGGAAAGCGGCAATATGGTCTATATTTTCTCGCCAGATAATATGGAAACGGTCGGAATTTCACTTGACGACATAGAATATGGAGGTTCCGACAAGCGGAAGATACTGAAACTGCTTGAAGGGAACCCCTCCATCCATAAAATCGATGAACGGGACCAAATTTCAATCAACACCAGAGAAATAATAAGGAACCGAAAGTACATTATCCCCTACCTATACAGCCTAAATGCCTGATAGGTAGGTTTTTTTTAGTTAATAGACTATTTATATGTAAAAATAGCGTAATGAGACAAAGGTTTATTAGAAAATACATACTTAAGCCCGAGAAAAAGGCCAAGCTAGTAACCGTTCCCGTGGAGGAGCCCAAAAAGGCCCCCAAGAAACCGGTGTCCAATAATAAGAAAAGTAAAAAAGAAGAAGCTATGAATATCGACCAGATTGAACAACTCGCAAGTGAGCTCACCGCAGAGCAGACCACAAAGAGAATCAAGAAAGACAAGGGCCTCATCGAAAGAACTGAGTCTTCAAAGGTTTTGATTACCGAAGATAATAAACAACTTCTTGTCGACTAAAAACAATGGATAAAAATTTCCTTACTGAAAACAACCTTCTGGAACAGCAGAAGCGTTTTACTGCCATATTAGAATATGTGGTAGGTGGGAGCAACCTCGTAGAGGATGACGCCCCCGGCGACCCGCCCGGTGGACCTGCTGCAGGTGCTGACCCTAGTGCCGGCGGTGCTCCCGGCGGAGACCCCGGAATGGGTGGGATGCCTGGAGGAGACCCTGGTATGGGTGGTGCTCCCGGTGGAGACCCTAACGCAGGCGGAATGCCTGGTGGTGACCCTGGAATGGGTGGTACTCCCGGTGCCGACCCCAACGCAGGTGGTGCTCCCGGCGCTGACCCTAACGCCAATAGCGGTGTAGAGGGATTCAACCCTCAGGGTGCTGAAGACCCTAATATGGGTGGTGACCCTAATGCCGCACCTACTCCCGCTCCGGTCCCCGAGACCGAAGAAGGTGGTGAGGACGAGGAAGTCATTGAAGTTGATGACCTTGTCGACAGTCAGGAAAAAACCAAGGTCAAGATAGCCAAGCTGGACGGCAAAATCGACGCCCTCCTTAAGCTCATCGGAAAGTTTGAATCCGACATCGACCAGAACAACGCTCACATCGACGCACTTAAAGACGAATTCGAGAAGCGTAACCCTACCCCCGTCGAGAAAATGACACTCAGGGCTAATCAAGGCTACCCTTACACCGAATCTCCCAACGAGTATTGGAGTGAGAAGCAGGCTGAGGGACATTATAGCCCCGAAGACGACAACAACGGCGTGGGTGATGCGAGGTATGAAATTACTAAGGGTGACGTTGATGGAATCAGCGATTGGAACTCAATCTACAAGTCAATCGACAACGGTTCGTTCCACCAGGATTTGAAACACATCCTTGACCTTTAATTTTTAGAGTGAAAGGGGTCTTACAGACCCCTTTTTCTTGCTTTATAGTTTGGTTTTTAGAGAAAAAATATGTATATTTGTGCGTATTGAAAAATACGACAAAACTTAAAAATAATAGCGATAAATGAAAACTTTTAAATGGCTAACGACTACCAAAACAGGCCGAATGTTGACGTGTCAAGTGAATACAACCGCAACGCCGGCGACAACTCATCAAAACCTCAAACAAATTTTGATGTTAAGAACTACCTAAACGTCCGTCTGGACCCCAAACAAAAGGAGAAGAAACTCACGATTCGACTCCTCCCTATGAGCCCCAATGGTGGGACCCCGTTCGTACATGTTCATGTACATAACGTCGAAGTAAACAAGGAACTTGTCAAGCAAGGCCAGAAACCATATAAGACCTTCCTTTGCCTTGACGAAAAGAAAAACCCCGACATTGACCACGAAAGGTTCGGCAGCAAGTGCCCTCTCTGCGAAGAGCGTTGGAACGCCTATAACGAATCATTAAAAGCTGCCACCGAGGCTGAAAAGAAGGCCCTACAGGATAAATCCCTCGGTCTTCAGGATAGAGAAGCCGTTATTGTTCGCTGCATTGAACGCGGCAAGGAGAACGAGGGTGTGAAGTTCTGGAAATTCAACCTTAAGTATAATAATAGCGACCCCTACCACAAGATTCTTGGAATCGCAAAGACTCGCGCTGAGGAAGGCGCCGCCCACGGCATGGATATCAATATCCTCGACCTTTATAGGGGACGCGACCTCAACCTCACAATCAAGCCCGGCAACACCGAGAACCAGACTGAAATCGAGGTTATTGAAAGTGGCATCGACACACCCGTCACCAACGACCCCGAACAGCTCAACGCCTGGCTCAATGACGAGAAGAAGTGGCAGGACGTATTTACCGCGAAGCCCTATGACTATCTCCGCCTTGCCGTAGATAAGAAGATTCCGTGGTATGACCGCGATAAGGAAACTTGGGTTGACAAGGAAGCTTATGATGCCGAGCACGGTAACGCCAAGAAAGAGGAAGAAACCAAAGCTAACGAGCAGATTCAGGAGTCCTACAAGAACCTCAACACCACACCGGAACCCACACCCGTTCAGGCACCACAAGAGAATAATAACGACGACCTACCCTTCTAGTCTATGTGCAAGCACGGAAAACTCCTGTTCCGCTACGGAACAATGAATTCAGGGAAATCCCTGCAGCTGCTGGCGACCGCACACAACTTCAACGAGAAGAAAATCCCTTTCATCATACTCAAGAGTACGATTGACACGAGGGACGGCAAGGACGTCATCCATTCCAGAGCCCTGGGAGACCGGGACTGCATCAGTATATCCCCTACGGATAATATCTACTCCTTAGTTGTATCAACGGAGAAGCTGGTCGACCCCTATGGATATGACAGACTGCGCTGGATTCTTGTGGACGAATGCCAGTTCCTGACCGCCGAACAGGTGGACGAGCTCGCAGCAATCGCTGATACTATGGGTGTCAACGTAATCTGCTACGGCCTGAGGACCGACTTCAAGACGAATCTCTTTCCCGGCTCAAAGCGCCTCTTTGAGGTCGCCGACAGTATCGAAGAGATTAAGTCCAGCTGCTTCTGCGACAGCAAGACCATCTTCAACGCCCGAGTTGACGCTGATGGAAACGTAATCGTAAATGGCGACCAGATTGAGGTGGGTGGCGATGACAGATATGTCGCCCTCTGCCGTAAGTGCTACTACGAAAAGACCGCGAACCCTTATTACGTAAGTGAGGATATCGACGAACAATAATTTACTAAACAAAATTTAACATGGCACAACCATTGAAAAAGAAAGAAGTGAAAAACTTCAGTGTGAAAGATTTCAAGAAAAACTTCCTGGGTGAGAAAGTCGGCAAGGTAGCCGATAAGGAGCTCGAGTGGGTTATTATGCCCAAGGCTTTCCAGGAGGCAACCAAACTTCCCGGATTCCCGCTTGGACGTACCAGTGTGATACGTGGCTGGACGAACACCGGTAAGTCAACCCTCAAGAACCTCGCCATTGCTTCGGCAATGCGTCAGGGAATGCTCCCCGTCATATTTGAGACCGAAGGCAACTTCGACTTCCAGTATGCGAAAGACTGCGGAATGGATATAAACCCCGTATATGGGATTGACCCGGAAACCGGTGAAGAGGGAATCGTCGACTGGGAAGGAGACTATGTGCTGTTTACCAACACCAAGATATGTGAATACTGTGGCGACATGGACTATTCAAAGGGTGAAAAGGTGAAGACCAAGAGGAACGTCGCGGTAATCGAGGACATTGGTTACATCATCAACACCTTCCTCGATGAACAGAACGAGGGTAATATCCCTATGCCTATTCTCTTCGTATGGGATTCAATTGGAAGTATCCAGTCCTGGAAGTCATACGCCTCAAAGAGCGGCAATAATATGTGGGATGCCGGCGCTATCAACGTAACGTTCAAACCGATTTTCGCCAGAATTGCCGCGTCCAAGGAAGTGGGTGCTCCTTACACCAACGGAATGATTGCCGTCAACAAGATTTGGAAAGACAACCAGAACAGCATGGGCGGCGCAACCGCTATCGCTAACAGCGGTGGTGAGGCGTTCAAGTATGGATGCCGTCTTGGTATCCATGTTGGCGGTGTTGCCACTGCCGGCACAAAGAAGCTCAAGGCTACGGTCAAGGGTAATGAAACCGAATATGGCACGCTTACCAAAATTTCCGTTTACAAGAATCAGCTTCCTACCCCTTATAACATTACGTACAATGGTACGATGTGCTGCGTGCATAATGGAATCATCACCGAGGACGACATCAACGACTACAAGAAACAGGAACTCCCGAAGTTGCTTGAGAAGAAATTCTCAGACGCGGGGACCATCGAGGCCAAGGATATCACCTTCTCCGAGGTCGGAAGACTTTCCGAAGAAGAGGTACCTATCGAGTAACTGTCGACTATATTCGATTATCACCCTACAAGAAAGTTGTGGGGTGATTTTTTGTTTATCGAAAATAAGTTTGTATCTTTGTTCAAAATACGACAATATGGGCCAACCCGTTAGAAAAATAATCAAGGAAACACATCCGGAACTTACCGCAGAACCCTTTTACACGTTGATTGTGGATGGCACCAACCTGCTGAGGATATCTTTTGCCGATGCCGACCGCTTCAACACCGAGGGGCTTCACTATGGCGCCGTCTATCAGTTCCTATATCAGTTAAGGAAGATGATGGAGAAGCGTCCTTTCGATTATGTGTATGTTTTCTTTGATGACGAGGATAGCGGAATTCTCAGGTACCGGATATACAACGACTACAAGGCCAACCGCGACAAGAACTATGCCGAGCACGACACTGAGGAAGAGTTGTCGGACTATATGAAACAGGTAAACGCCTGGGTCAAGAAGTCAATGAACTACTATAACAAGAAGCGGGCCCAGGAAGAGCATAAGAAGAAAAAGGTCCTCACGGACCAGGAGAAGTTCGTGAAGGAGAATTTCGAGCGGGAACGTAATATGTTATGCCGGTATTTCGGAGAGCTGTTTATTCGTTGGCAGATGGACGACAAGACGGAGGGTGACGACCTCATCTCCTATTATGTCAACCACAAGAAGCCGGAGGAGAGGATAGTCATTATGTCAACCGACGAGGACATCACCCAGCTAATCCGTGAGAACGTATGCGTATATAATATAAGGAACAAGATAGCCTATTCGACACAGAATTTCAAAAAGGAGAAGGGCTTCCCACATGAGAACGTGGTTCTCAAGAAGATATTCCTGGGGGATACCTCCGACAACATCGGCAACATCAGAGGTGTCAGTGAGGCCAGGCTGCTCGAGCTGATGCCGGAAATAAATGAAAGACCGGTAACCGTTGAGGAAGTCAAGGACCGGGCTAAGCTGATGTGCGAGGAAAGGATTAATGCGAAGAAGAAACCGCTGGTCTGGCAGGAGAATATCGTGAATGGTGTCGCCAACAAGGAATACAATGGCGACTTCTACGATATTAACGACAAACTAATCAACTTGGACCACCCGCTTCTTACCAAGGAAGCCGAGGAAGAGCTCAAGGGGATGATGTATAACGCCCAGGACCCGGAGGGCCGTTCCTTCACTAATTTATATAAGTATATTACCGAGGACGGTATCAGGGAATTTTTCAACAGTAACACTTTTGGGGATTTCTTCCTGCCTTTCAAGGAGTTAGCTAATAAGGAGAAAAAAAGGTACGAAAAAATGTATGGAAAAAACTAAAGAAAACTTGGTTTTTCCAGAAAAAGGATGTATTTTTGGTCAAGATTTCAATAAGAAATAATTTAGTGTGAAAAACGACATGTTAGAAAACAGAGTAAGAACCGGAGAGCCCAGAGATTACACGGAGCGTTTTGAATTCAAGTTCACCGTTGGAAATAACATCATTTGCCAGCGCTACTTCAGAATCAACAACTTCAATCCCCTCTCGTTAAGTTCCTTGGAGCTCGCAAACACAATCAGGGAGTGCGCCAATATCATCGACAATGACCTCAAGGATAAGACCGCGAAGTATCTTGAAATCGTGGCACCGCGTGTTTTCAACAGCCTGCAGGAGATGGAAGACTACTATGCCGACGGAAAAGACAGAGGTATGCGTCTCGGTGAGGGTATCGTTGTAAAGAACTGCCCCAATAACTACGTTTGGGGAAAGAAAGGCGAACCGGTTGTTGTTAAGGAAAAATTTGACAATGGTGAATTTTCTGCAGAACTAAGCGAAGCCGATATCGTGGACTACAAGTTCGCTTTCTATGATAGTGGGCGCGAAGTCTGCTCCACCACTTGGCAGGGTGTTTACCCGAAGTTCGTCCGCAATTCCATCGACCTGTCCAACAAGCGCGGCAAGGTCGCCGAAGAGGACGTCCCTAAGCTTGGTGCCGAATCCTATCTTATGTATAAGATGGTAGAGGGTAAGAGCGACATTGTCTACAAGATTATCAAGGAAATCTGCTTCACCTGCAGCAGCACGGACAACTCGTGGTATACCACCGTCCAGCACTACGCTGATGACAAGGGCAAGATTACCAAGTACGACAACACCGAACTTCCCCGCGAACTGAGGAAGGAATATAAGCGTTTAGAATCTTATGAACAAGGCTATAGATAAAACAAACCTGGGGTACCTTGGTTCCGAATTCCAATACCGTCTGGTTAAATGTTTTATCGAAGAGCCCGGATACTTCGCCAGTATTTATAGCGTTGTTGAACAAAATACCTTTACAGAACCCCTCCTACGTCAGTTTGTAGGGGCTCTTAAAGACTACTACAATACCACCAGCGCTACCCCGTCCTACGAGACGATGTTAATACTCCTCAAGCAACGAGCACGTATGGAAAGCGAGCTCGAGGAGTGGGATGACCTTGTCGCCCACCTTAAGGAGATAACATCAGAGGGTAGCATTGCCACAGAGGAAACCGCGACCAGGTTCTTCAAACAACAGAACATGATTAAGGTCGCGAACGACATCATCAAGAAAACACAGGACGGAGACCTCGACCACTACGAGGAATGCGCCAAGATGATGGAAGACGTCCTCCACGTCGGAGAAGAGGACGACCTGGGCTTCAACCCCTATGATATCATAGATGAGGTTATGCATCCCAACGCCGACATTCCGATACCTACCGGTGTCAAGCATATCGACGACCTGCTTAACGGTGGTCTTTACAAAGGGCACCTCGGTTTGGTATTGGGCCCGAGTGGTTTCGGTAAGACCACATATTCAACCGCTATCGCCAGCTACGCTTCAACATATCCCTGCGACCTCAACGACAATAAGGGTTGGAAGGTTCTGCAGATATGCTTCGAGGATGACATGAAGTCGATATCCAAGAAACACTTCTCCAGAATCACACAGGTCGAGGCCAGAGACCTGACGAACCCAGCATTTGTTTCGGAAGCTCGTGAGGTTATCGAGGAATTTGTTGACAAGGATATGTTCAGGAATAACCTTGTCATTAAGAAATTCAAGACCAACACCAAGAGCGTAGATGATATCCGGTCCTTCATTAAGAAGTTGATAAACTCCGGTTTTAGGCCGGACGAGGTTATCCTCGACTACTTCGAGTGTCTTAAGCTGGTCCGCAAGGATAGGAACGATAGCAAGTGGGACCTCCAGGAGAGTGCAATGCGCCAGCTGGAAGTCCTTGCAGAAGAATTTAACGTCGCCCTGTGGATTATGACACAGGGTAACAAGGAGAGTTTCGCATCAGAGATTGTCAGAATGGACCAGGCCGGCGGTTCCGTCACCAAGGTCCAGATTGGCCACGTGATTCTTTCCATAGCCAGGTCCCTTGACGACATGGATAATAATAAGGCTACGATAGCCATGCTAAAGAATAGGCAGGGCAAGTCCGGTCCCGTCTTCAAGGATATCAAGTTCAACAACGGTACGAGCACCATATCCTGCGATGAGGTAGAGGAGTTCGACAACAGCCTTACCTATCAAGAAACCATGGCTAACCGGGCTGAGGAAACGCGCATGCACCTCATGAAGAAGATTCAGGACAACGACCGTACCAAGCACGAAAAACAAGCATTTGACCAAGTGGCCACCGTTACCAGCGCCATTCTAAAACAGGCTGGCGAAGTTAAGGATACCACAAACAACGTCTCGGCAGCCGATATTAAGAAGGCTTTCGAGGAAAATCAGGCGAAACCGGTGGAAAATACACCAAAACCAGAGGTCAAAAATGAAAGTATTCCGGCCGTAACGAGGAAACCCGTTGAACCAGACGCATTTAAGCTAAAAACGGCCCCCGAGCCCACTTATAACAAGTTTTTTGATAGTCCGGAAGAGCTTGACGAAAACCTGACCATCGATTTAAACGAGTGGGAGAGCGGAATACGTTGATATATCAGATTTCGAAGTATTTTAAGTTAGTTTATTAGGTTTAGTAAGTTATTTATGTTAACCCCCGGGAGGGGAATAACATATAAAAATTGAAGAGATGGAAGTTAGAAAGAGTACAGGACTGTTGGAAGATTACAGTCAAGAGAAAGTAAAAAATGGTATTTGTGAAGCTTACAAAGCCGCAGGCGAAGAATGCAACGAGGTTGTAATCGACAGTATAGTTAATGGATTGTATCTATACGAGTACATCGCCACATCAGAAATCCGTCGTCAGGTCGAAGAAGCCCTGATGTCAATCAACAAAAAGGTCGCCAAGAAGTACATCGAGAAAAACGATGACACCAAGAGCATGAAGTCAAAGCAAGACTTCATCAAGAACTACATCAACGCATCGAACGCCGCGACCGGTTCCAAATTTGATGCCAACGCCAATGTTACCAACAAGAACATCGTAACATTAGGCCAGGAGCTCTACAAGGGCGACAACATCAAGCAGAACCGCTATATTCTCCACAACAAGATTAAGAGCCTCTACACGAAGAAGCTGGCGGACCAGTACCTCAAGGACCTGGAATCCCATATCCTTTATAAGCACGATGAGTCCGGAACTCCCGGCTACCCCTATTGTGTGGCAATCACGATGTATCCATTCCTTACCGATGGATTGAAGACATTGGGCGGTGTTTCCGTGGCCCCCACTGACCTCAAGAGTTTTTGTGGTGAATTCATTAACTTAGTTTATTCGGTATCATCCCAGTTTATGGGTGCCGTAGCAACGCCGGAGTTCCTTATGTACTTCGACTACTTCCTCAGGAAGGACTATGGCGACAATTACCTCGAGCGTTTGAACGATGTCGTGGAGATGACATCCAAACACCGCACATTAACCAAGGTTATCGACAACTGCTTCCAGCAGGTCGTACATTCAATGAATATGCCGGCAGGTAACCGTGGATACCAGACTGTCTTCTGGAATATTTCATACTTTGATAAGCCCTATTTCGAGGGTGTATTCGGTGATTTCCGCTTCCCGGATGGCACCGCACCCAAATGGGAGACGCTTTCCTGGCTCCAGAAGCACTTCATGGAGTGGTTCAATAAGGAGAGAGAGCATTATATCCTTACCTTCCCCGTGGAAACGATGGCCCTCCTTTCTGATGGCGCCGATGATTTCCTTGACAAGGACTACGCCGACTTCACGGCCAAGATGTGGTCAGAAGGTCACAGTTTCTTCTGCTATATTTCAGATAGCCCGGACAGCTTGAGTAGCTGCTGTAGGTTACGTAACTCACTTAAGGATAACGATGAGGAACATAACCACACCACACACCAGTATTCTATGGGTACAGCATCGGTTGCTACCGGTTCCAAGTCGGTTATGACCATCAACCTGCCAAGAGTGGTCCAGAACGCAGCAAGGAAATACTATGCAGCTCAAGGTATCACTCTGGACGAGGGTAAGAGCCTATCGGAGAACGGCGTAATATACATCAAAGATGAGCTCTACGAGTATATCAGGAACGAGGTCCGCGATTTAACCGAGCGTGTACACAAGTACCAGACCGCATTTAATGAGACCATCAAAGACTTCCTCAATGCCAATATGCTCGACGTCTATCGTGCCGGCTATATTGATATGAAGAAGCAGTATCTCACTGTTGGAGTTAACGGTATCACTGACGCTGCAGAATTCTGTGGCATCGAGGTAAAGGTATCCAAGGAATACCAGGAGTTCGTTAACAACATTCTTGAGACCATCAACAAATCCAACAGGGCCGATAAGACCAGGGAGTGCATGTTCAACACTGAGTTCGTTCCGGGCGAGAACCTTTCCTATAAGAATTATAAGTGGGATAAGAAGGACGGCTACTGGGTTTCACCGATAAGGAATATGTACAGCTCCTACTTCTATAACCCCGAAGATTCCTCATTGTCAGTCCTTGACAAGATGAAGCTACACGGCAAGGAGTTCGTTAAGTACCTCGATGGTGGCAGCGCCCTGCACGCCAACCTCCAGGAATCCCTTAGTCAGGAGCAGTACCGCACCCTTCTTAAGGTTGCCGCTGAAAACGGATGCAACTATTTCACCTTCAACGTGAAAAACACCGTCTGCAATGAATGTGGTTACATTTCCAAGCATACCTTGGACAAGTGCCCCCGCTGTGGTAGTGAAAACCTAGACTACCTCACCAGGGTCATCGGTTACCTAAAACGAATATCATCCTTCAGTGAGGCCCGACAGCAGGAAGCTGCGATACGAAGCTACACGAAAGAGTAAAACTAAGCGCATCTAACCGGGTGCGCTTTTTTATTCCGATATTTTTTTATATCTTTGTGATATGTATAAGACCATAACACTATCCGAGGCCGCGAGCAAGGAGTACGATAACTACAAGCTATGCTATGTAGATGAAATCAATAAAACATATTCCGACTGGACGCCGGAAACTCTGGAGTATATGAAGTCCGACGAGTACCGGGAGTACGAGGAGGAGAGGGAAAGAATTCGGAGGGAAACCCCGTCCGGCCACCCAATTCCGTGGTGCGATAATCCACAGCTTGAGCTACAGGATTACCCCAATCCCGATTATGTAAGGGGTAAGCAGGAGTTTTATGCCTATTTCACCCCCATTGAGTTAAAGGACCAGTGGGGTGATGATTGGGACGATGCCCCCTATGAGCATAATGCGGGCAAGCCGTACGATGACATATACGAAGAATCCAATAGGATTGAGTATGGAATTCTGCAGGTTCCATTTTATGTGGGACGTTACGGGTGGGGCGTCAGGTTCCCCGAGGACTGGGGGCAGTATGGTAATTCCCCGTTCTGTGTCAGGGACGTTAATAGCGGTGCGGTAGCCTGGATATTCGCCTCAGGCCCCCAAAGAAAGGAGATTAGTGGCATTGCTGTCCACGCCGGCATCAACCCCAGGGAATTCGTTGAGAAGGTTGCGGCTATCAATAAAATGTATCCATATATTCCAGAGGAGGACGAAGATGATTAAGTATTTACCGGACACCGTTTCCGTTGTCTTTGAGGAGATTCCGGATAAGGTAACGTTGATGATTGAGCTTTCACGCTGCCAGAATAGATGTAAGGGTTGTCATAGCCCCTGGCTCCAGACCGATACGGGTGAGGAGCTTACGAAGGAAGCCCTGAAAGAGCTGATGGAAAAGAATAAGGGCGTCAACTGCGTGTTGTTCTCCGGCGAAGGCGATGACCACACTGGATTGGTTGAGCTGGCAAAATACGTTCACGAACTTAACCCCGAGTTGAAGGTGGGTGTTTATTCCGGCAGGGAGGACCTCGGTGAAGATTTCGAAGCATACACCACAACCTTTGATTACATCAAGATAGGCCCCTATAAAGAGGAGTTCGGTCCCCTCAACAAGGAGACAACCAATCAGCGTCTGTTTGAGAAGACGACGGAGAATATCTGCCGGCGTATAGGCAACACGATGGCGTTTTATTGGAACGACATAACAAGCAAATTTTGGAGGAAACTATAATATGCAACATTTAAAGTTACGCTGCAAACATTGCCAGAAGGAATACACTTATTGCACCTACGGAAACGGGCCTGAGTTCGGAACCGAAGAGGGCTGCAGTATGGATTATTGTGCGGAATGTCAGAAAGCAATAGACGAGGCTCTCGAAAAAATAGAAGTTAAGTTTTGTCCGAAGTTCAAAGAGATTAAGGACGCAACACTTTTTATCCCGTTGTTCCGGGAAATAAAGAACGGGGCGGAAAGTAGGTTTTTAAACGGTAAGGGCGGTCTCACCGCAATGCAGATATATGCAAGTGGTGAGTACGACAACATAGATGAATATACCCACAGTGGTATTACTTACCGCGTTGAGTATAATGATGACACACCTGAAGATGTCCATGTTTCGATTGAAACGGAATATGACCTCAGAAACAAAATTTTTACGGGGAAGCCCTGGTTAACAGACAAGGAAGATGGATACAGGCATGGGCGTTGCTCCGGGAAACTGTTGAGGAATTTTATGAACCTGGCCAACACATCCGCTATGCCCGAACCGACAGGGACTATCGCCCACCTTACTTTACCCTGGGAGTGGGATGTTATAACACCCAAAAAAGAAAAACAGGCGGCAACGCACCGTTCGTTTAATTATAGGACCAACCAGATAGGTGCGGTTATTAAGTGTGACATTAAAGAGGGGTACGGTATTGAGAAAAAGAGGGTGCTTATTGAAGACTTGGACGTGGACGGTCTCGTGGATTTTGTGAGGTATGAATTTACGGTCGAGGGTTACGACGATGAACGCTTCGTACATTTTAAGGATTTCAAAGTCCTTTAATTGCTTGGTGAACTATTTATTAGAGTTATGTTGAAAGTCTGCATCGTAAATTTTAACACCCAAAGGTTCACCGACGTAGCGATAATGAGCCTAAACAAGCACACTCCCGGGTGTGAGGTCTATGTGTTCGATAACAGCGACAAAGAACCCTACGTCAACAAATTCCCCAATGTAAAGGTCCTGGACAACACCAAGGGCCAGATTATCAACTTCGATAAGTGGCTTGAGAAATACCCCAAGAGGAACGCTTCCGGCGCCAAGGTAAACAATTGGGCGAGCGCGAAGCACTGCTATACCATCGACAAGTTGATGGATATTATCGGTGATAACTTCGTCCTTATGGATAGTGATGTCATCGTTTTGAAGGATATCCGTGACATTGTGGACGAAAGTTGTATCTTCTGCGCGGAGGTAATGACTCAGCCCTATCCTGGACGTGGAATCCAGAGAGTGCTACCCTATATCTGCTACATAAACGTAAGGATGTGCAAGGAGAAGGGCGTCAGATACTTTAATGAGAACTACATGCATGGCCTTCATTACACCGCTAAGAATCTGCAGTGTGATGTGTACGATACCGGCGCCAACTTCTACCGTGAGGCCAGCAAGTTCAGGTACAAGACGATAAAGTGCGACGACTATATCGCCCACTATAAAGCCGGCAGCTGGGAGGAACGGAAGTTCGTGCGTTCCATACCGAGGATAACGCCAGAAGCCTGGATGGAGAAATATAAGGTGCATTGGAGCACTGAAAAGAAAAAGAAGGTGATATACACCTGCATCAGCGGACCTTATGACGCTCTAAGAGACCCCAAGTTCATAAACAGCGAATATGACTACATTTGCTTCACCGACCAGAAGTTCGTCAGCAATGTTTGGGAGATACGTCCGTTACCAGCCGGGCTCGAGGGCCTGACACAGGTAAAGAAACAGAGGAAAGTTAAGACGTGCCCCCACCTCTACCTCAAGGAATACGACTTCTCCGTATGGGTGGATGCCAATATTGATATCCTTGGTAGTGTTGAGGAATACGTGAAGGCCAATTGCCCGATTGAGAAGGGTGTTTTCGCTGTCGGTGAACATCCACAGAGAAAATGCATCTACGATGAAGCCGAGGCGTGCGTCAAGCTAAAGAAGGACACCCGTGAGCACATAGACCCCCAGATGGCCAGATATAGGGCGGAGGGTTTCCCGAAGAATTATGGACTACCGCAAACCTGCATTGTATTTCGTTATCATAATGACCCCAGGTGCATCAGACTGGACGAGACCTGGTGGGCCGAAATCGAGAAGGGTAGCCACCGCGACCAGCTTTCATTTAATTACGCCAGCTGGAAGAATCAGGATGTGAAGATAAATTATCTTGATAAAAACATCTTCAGGAGCAAGAGCTTCAGATGGGCTGGCGGCCACCGTTTTAAACCGACAACGATTACCAATACTCCTCCGGTTACTAGCACACCTCTGGTATCCAAAGTGACCAAACCGGCGGAGCCAGCAAGGAAAACACCCCCGCGCCCGACGATTCGTAGGTGGAATGCGATACAAAGTATCTAAACCAGGACCTTAGGTCTTGGTTTTTTGTTTACTTTTTCTCGTAAAAAACTATCTTTTAATGAGATTAGTATACTATGGAAGAAAAAGTAATGCTTTGCTGCATCGGTAAGAACGAAAACCGGTACATTAGGGAATACGTCGAATACTATAAGAGTATTGGTATGGCCAATATCAACCTCTACGATAATAATGACCCCGACGGTGAACACTTCGAGGACGTTATTGGCGACTATATCGAAAGCGGCTTCGTAATCCTGGTGGATTACAGAGGTAGGAAGAACTGCCAGTTCGCCGCATACGAACAGTGCTATAATACCTATAAGGACGAGTACGATTGGTTCTGCTTCTTCGACTGTGACGAGTTCCTGTCGTTCACGGCGAAGGATATGACCGTCGGGAAGTACCTGGCGTCGCCTTGTTTCGATGATTACGATATGGTACACGTCAACTGGATGTGCTATGGAGACAATGAGTGCCTGCACTACGAGGATAAGCCGGTCCAAGAGAGGTTCCCTAAGCCAATTAAGCCTTTCAATTTCATCTGTAAGTACCGTTTCCCGGAGAATTGCCATATAAAGAGCATCATCCGTGGCTATATCGACGATATTGAGATTAAATGGACATTAAATAGCCACACGCCGAACATGAAGGACATTGCTTGCTGCGACGCTGTGGGTAATTACATAAGGAATCCCCACCGCCCTTTCTGGGACTACGACTACTCCAAGGCTTACCTGAAGCACTATATCACCAAGAGCACCGAGGAGTTCTGCGAGAAGATAAACAGGGGCTTTCCGGACTATACGAAGATGACCGAGAAGGAAAGACGCGATATGGCGGAAAGGTATTTCCGTTTCAACAAGAAAACCGACGAAAAACTCGCCCTCATCAAGGAGATGACCGGCATCTCGGTATCCAAAGATTCCATCGACAATATCATATATCCCATTGAGCGTAAAAACTGGAGGTAAACTATTTATAGGTAATCATTAGCAACAATATGGCAAAGACGCAATCATACGGAATAAAGTACCCCTTTACCTATAACAATGAGGACCTGGTATATGTTGACCTGAACGACACCTTCGAAGGTTCGCTACAGTCACAGATACTCCACATCATCTTTACCCCAAAGGGCCAAAGGCTCAGGGACCCGGAATTCGGGAGCGACCTTATAAAATTCATCTTTGACCCGTCCATTGGAAGGACGCTTGACGGCATAAAGTCCGAAATCAGGGAAAGCATTTCATCGAGGATTCCCAACGTAGTTCTGGATGATATTCAGATTCTGGAAACGCAGGATGAGCACGAGAAGATTGTAAGCGTCAAATACACGGTAAAGAAGGGTGAAACCGAGGTGCAGAATAACATAGCAATCAAACTTTAAGATGGAGAAAAAGATATCATACTTAAACAGGAATTACGACGACTACAAGACCGCTCTCATTGAGTTGTCAAAGACCTACTACCCCAACATGGCGTTCAATTTCGAGGACGCCTCTGTTGGTTCATGGTTCATTGACCTTAACGCCGCCGTAGCGGACGAATTGAGCTACCACATAGACCGCTCATATCAGGAAACAAACATCAATAGCGCCAGCAAGGCCAGCTCGATTTTCAGCATGGCCAGAAACATGGGCTTTAAGGTCCCAGGACCAAAGGGTGCTATGTGCGAGGTTGCGTTCCGCTGCATACTGCCTCCAACCAAGGACGATACGACAACAAGCCAACCGGACTGGCAATATGCGCCTATCATCAAAAAGGGTACGAAGGTATCATCTGGCGCCCAGACATTTGAGCTGATGGAAGACCTTAACTTCGCCGAGCAGTTCAATAGGAACGGTGCCAGCGATAGGTTCATTCAGGTAAACAGGGACTCGAATAGGAGGCCCATATCCTATACCATCACAAAGCTCGCCGTTGTAATCGCCGGCGAGACCAGCGTCTACAAAAAGTACCTTTCCGCCAGTGATATTACTCCATTTATGGAAATCACCCTGCCGGCAGAGAACGTGATGAACATCGAATCCATTATCGTGAAGGACGGTAGTGGTTTCCAGTCAACACCCAAAATGGGTGAGTTCTTCATGCCGGAAGAGCAGGTTGAAGGTGTTAATGCCACACGTTTCTTTGAGGTCGACTCCCTTTCCCAGCAGGAAAGGTGGGGAGACGTTATCGAGGAGGGTGCGCCAAAGACTGTACAGTATGGATATCTTCTTGGTGGCGATTCCGCCAGCACCGTTGTTCCTACGTATTCAGTGACCAAGGGTGAGTGGAAGGCCGTCAAGCATAAGTTTATTACCGAATTCACCGACAGAGGTTACTTAAAGGTAATCTTCGGTGCCGGTATGGATAGCGGCACGCAAAGCTTCGGCACCGCACAGCTTCCCTTCTCCCAATATCAGATTAACAAGATGCTCCGCAACGACAGTCTCGGGTATCTTCCAAAGGCCAACAGCACGGTATTCATTCTTTACCGTGCCGGCGGCGGAACCTCCAGCAACGTGGCCAAGGGTGCCATCAACACCATATCCTACCTCAATGTCGAGATTAACGCTGAAAGAACAGCGGCCAATGTCAATATCATTGCACAGGTAAGGTCTTCCATAACCGTAGAAAGCACCATGGAATCCGTTTCAGGTAAGGATATGCCCAATACCGAGGAGCTCAAGTATATGATTAAGTACGCTACCGGCTCCCAGGAGCGCTGCGTTACCGTAAAGGACTATGTTTCAAGGGTAAATCAGATACCTCCGAGATACGGTTGCCCGTTCAGGGTTGGAGCCACCGAGGAAAACAACAAGATTATGCTGTATATGCTCGGCGTGGACCACAACGGATACCTGGATTCAGCCCTTCCTACGACATTGGTTGAAAACGTACAGGAATACCTGGCAAACTATAGGATGATTAACGATTTCGTGGAGATAAAATCCGGAAAGATAGTAAACCTGGCCTTTGTTCCCTATGTAATCATCGACAAGGAATACAACGCTTCGGACGTCATCACCAACATTAAGAACGTTATCAAATCCTATATGGATATCAACAAGCACCAGATGGGCGACGACATATATGTGGGCGACATAGCGAAGGAAATCTCGAAGATTGACGGCGTCGTCAACCTCATCAAGCTTCAGGTTTACAATGTGTTTGGAAACAACCACTCACTTGACAGGACTACCCAGGCAACAGTGGAATCCAGTACTTGTAACAGTACCGGCGGAGAAGAAAGCGACCGAGCCGAAATCGACCTCGAAGCATCTGACGGTATCCTGTACAGCGAAGGTGACACCATGCTTGAGGTGAAGTTCTTCGACGATATAATTGTTAACTTTAAGGAAAGATAATATGGCCTGTGCCTGTAAGACCGATGCCACCATGAGTTACCTTCAGAAGAAGTACGGTGGTAACATTCCAACCAACAAGCCCAGTAATATCCGGGAGGAATTCAAGGCTTTTGGAAAGAGGGCGGTTGGTGTATTATTCGCAATACCACTCCTGCCGGTTTTCGCGGTATCGGCTCTTACGAGAAAGAAAAAGCCAATCAGCATAAGCAAAGTGTTTAACATCAAAAGAGGATGAGCGAGAGCAACAGAACATACAGAATAAGGACAGAGGTTGGTACGGATAAGAACATCAGTTTGAATCTGGACCAGGACTACAATACCTTTGAAATCCTCTCCCTTAAGATTAGCCAGGAGGACGCCTATAGGCTACAGAGCGCAGACTACGGTGTTATCGTTGGTCGAGTAATCGCCAACGGTGGTTTCGGTGTGCCTAACGCAAAGATAAGCGTATTCATTGCCGCCGACAATGACACCCTGAGCGATACGGTCATGGCTCAGCTCTACCCATATTCCCAGGTAACGGATACCAATGGTGACGGTGTTAGGTACAACCTTCTGCCGGACGAGCAAGTGGACGAGTGCCACAGACCGGTAGGTACCTTCCCCTCAAAGACATACGTTCTGGACAATGACGACCTCATTGAAATTTTCGACAAGTATTACAAGTATACGACGAGGACCAACAACTCCGGCGACTACCTTATATGTGGCGTGCCAACCGGGAATCAGACGATTCATATGGACCTTGACCTATCCGATTGTGGAATACTTTCACAGAGGCCCCGCGACCTTTATTACAAGGGATACAACACCGAGCTTTTCGATAACGCAAACCTCTTTAAGACAGACGGCGACCTTGACAGCCTGACACAGATAATCAGCCAGAACCAGGTCGTCAACGTAATTCCGTTCTGGGGAAATACCGGCGAAGGGGAAAGCATTGGAATCACCCGTGCTGATATAAACATCAGCTACAAGTTTGAGCCGACCTGCGTCTTTATGGGTTCGGTTATCAGCGATAACGCCTCTAACGGTATAACCAAGAGATGTATCGGTACCAATACGATGGGTGCCATGGACGAACTCATTACCGGCGAGGGCACCATTGAGATGATACGTAAGACCCCCGGGGGAAACGTTGAGGAATTCAAAATCAAGGGGACTGAACTCATCAATTCCAATGGTGTATGGTGCTACCAGATTCCGATGAACCTGGACTATATGATGACCGACGAATATGGTAACATGGTACCAACGGATAACCCCAACAAGGGTATCCCCACCAGGACCAGGGTTCGCTTCAGGGTTTCATTACACGATAACGAACAGAATACCGATAACTACTTCCTCTCGAAGGTTCTGCTCCCGAATAATCCGCAGAGCAAAGACGAGGTGGACTTTAACTTCGGCACGAACACTAAGGAAACGTCGTACCGTGACATGTATTGGAATAACGTGTACACGGTCAAGTCCTTCATACCGAGGTTCCAGCATAGTCAGACAGTTGGAAACGAGAGATTTACCGGAATCAAGCATACAAACTTTTACGGAAACAACAACCCCATCCCTTACAACAACATAAGGATTAGATTACCATTTATGTTCATCCTGCTCTGCGCATTGGTGAACGTCTATATCTGGGTGGTGAGTTTTTTAAACAACATTGTGGCGAAGTTGGCGGAATGGGCTGGTGCAGTAGCTCACGCGCTTATACAACGAAGCGGACTTCTCTATAAGGCCGGCACGAAAATTAGGAGCAAATTAAAGGAGTGGACACTAATCGTCCTTAAGGGCGACCTTTGTCCGGACCTCGAGGGATGGTATTTCGCACCAACTCAGGCGCAGACCAAGTGGACAGCCAATGGCGGGAAGATAGGTAAAGTGACTGGTTATGATTTGTTCGAACAAACTTTCGACGACATAAAGGCGACACAAATCCCGGGTGGAGATTCAGAAGAAGGCGACGACCCTGAGGCTACAACTGGATTGGTTCTTAACGATAAGAAATCGATTGATTACAGTAACGGCGACTTCGATGAAAACGACGTTCAAATCTGTCTCACCAAGGATATCTCTTATCTTCTTTCCTGTGTAGAAATGAACCTTGCCCAGGAATATAGAATAATAAACTTCGATTTCTATAACGATTGGCTTAACGGCGTCATATACCTCCCAAGGTGGAATAAGCGCGTCAAGAAAAAGAAGGTATATAAATGGGGTTCCGTTAAGGTGATGAATAAGATAAAGGGATGCATCACCTCCAGCGGAACGGGTAACGGTTCAAAGTCGTTTGGACGCTATCAGAAGTATACCCAGCAGTGCGCCCTCACATACCAGATACCTACGGCCTCTAATCCCGAAGCAAAGATAACAACAAGCTATGGCTGCTTCGATGCTACAGGGGTGGCTAATGAGAATCACAAGCAAAAGTGCCACAAGAAGGGTGGTATGGCCAGCTATAAGATATTCGGGCCCCAAGGAGGGGTTATTCAAGAGCAACAGACATCCCTTGGGCAGTACGTTTATTATGCCAAGCCCTGTGAGTGGCGAACAACCATGATATCACCCATCGGCCCATACACGCCCGACAACGTCGAATACCAAAAGGTTAACCTGTTTGCTACGGATATTGTGTTATTGGGCTCTCTTAATGAGTGCAGCTCCGATGGCCTTCCACAGGCTTACAAATACCTGACCAGCACCTCATACAAAATGCCCACCAACCTAGCAATGACCAATCTTGATGATGATAGCTACCTTTATGGCGTGGGTAATGATGACGACATCAGAAGGTGCTCCGGGCAACAACATGGTGACAATCTGGAGGTAAAGCCAATCGAAGGCTCAGCTATGACGTTCGGGCACACCGTAGATTATTATGCCAGTACCGATATGGCTATCAGCTATGCGCCACTCGATGAGTATGTAGCTCTTACCGAGGGTGCAGGCATTGCTTGGAACTTCACCGGTCCGGGCCAGGGTAAGGAAGAGTTCCATAGGGATGAGAAAAAACTTTATCAGCCGGGCGGGCACTTCCTCGGTATATCCTGCTTCAACTCTCAGACGAACATTAAAAGCTGTGTAAACCTTTCGAGGGCCTGTGAAGCCGGTGTATCACTATCAGAAAGAAGAGAGGTGGTAAAGAGTGCAACCATAGACCCAGAAAGGGGCCTACTTGTTAACTACAAATACTACGTACCGACCGGTTTGATTAGTAAGGACGAGATTGTGGACGAGGACTTCAGAACAATGTTCGCCACGATGAATCACAAGCGTCTGCTCGCTGAGAAAATCGACCCCAAGACCGGTTACCCTGTATATGATTTCAAGTATATGCACCCCACATCTTTCAACGGAGAACTTAGGGACGTCGTGGATAATGGCGGAAGCCAGGATTGGTATAACGGCCATAAGGTTAGTGCCTATACCACGGTTGAAAGTGATGTTGATATACCCGGTATCGAATTTGAGGCTGATATAAAACAGAACACACTAACAAGGACGATTGAGACGCCCAGTAAGGATTATTACTTCTTTAGGCTTGGAATTGATTCCTATGATAAGGCATATAGCAAATATCTTCTTCGAAGGATATCTGGGCGGGTAAGCTTGCCGGTCTTTGAGAACTCATACTACTTCTACTTTGGCCTTAGGCCGGGTGCCACCGCTCTTGATGAGTTTAATAAGCTATACTTTGCCTCCTGCGGTGAAATAGACTATGTAGACGACAGCGGTTACGCTTATGTGGAAATAGCGGCGGGTGATATACCTTCGGGCGAGACTCCTGTTGGATATTCCAGCGTTCCCACCAACCCGACCGCAGACTATCCGAAGTATATCATAGTTGGGGGAACACGCTACAAGCTTATTAACGAGGATGAGCCCCTGGACACCGTGGAGTTGGCAGCGTCAACAGAAGAAATGGAGTTCAGTGGGAGAGCGGCACTCATAGGGGAAACACAAACCGTAACAATAACGTTGAAGAGCGAGAACGGTGTCAGCGCCTCATTACTGAACTACATCAAAAAGGATGACCTTATACCGAACAACGGGGGAATAACGGTAGCATCAATTAGCAATACGGCGGTGACGTATACGATAAAATCGTTAAACAACACTACCTCACGTGAAAGGATAGGATATATAGTGTTCTACCTCAATAGCGCAAAATATGCCTGTGAGCCAATCACGCTTAAGATAACACACAAAAAATTAACAAGCGGCTAATGGATAAGATTTTTTTAAACGCATATAGGAACGTTAATTCCAGGGCTCAAGATAACCACCTGGACATCAACCTAACCCAAAAGGTTAGGCTGATGCCGACTACTGACCTTGATGCGAGAATTAACCTCCAGGAGCTGTATAACGACGAGAGGGAAAGCTGTCAGAAGTACCGCCTGATATTCACCATCAACTCCCTTGCGAGCAACGTGCTTCATAATATGAAGACCGAGGTCCTTTATAAAGAGGGTGAGAGCGGCTGCGAGAAAATCGGGCCCAGTGGTGTTTCTTACAACAAATATAGTTCCAACGTGATTAACACCACAACGCTTAATGACGCACAGGCGATACGTGATACCGAACACTCCCACCCCGATTGTGGTAAGTTAGTCTACCATTGTGGTACCGACATATTTAACAATCACCTACTTCGCGCTCAGGGGGCTGTATACCCCAGGAGCATATCCGGTGATGCCGCTTCGTTCTACGAGGTATTTAACACCGTCAAGGATTTCCAGAGGGATTGCGACGGCAAGGTGGTACAGGAGAGGGTAACCGACGATGACACAATGGTTAACCGCCACATGTATGACGTAAGTAACCTTATGACTATGGAGGAGGCTTTCAGTAAGAGAGCCAGACCCAAGGATGGGTGGTTCGGTTTCAATAACGTCAGTACCATCAACATACCGAACAACTATAAGAACAGCACGATAACCATAAACAAGCTATTGAATAACAACAAGGCTTGTGAATTTATTGATTTCTATCCGGACCGCACCCTCTTTTCCTTCGTACCTAAGGTAAACAAGGCCCGCAAGAGGATGGAATCAAACTGGGACTACTGCCTCACATATCCATATATGTCAGACTACGAAACCTTCGCCGAGTTCAGCGGACAATATGGCATGAAGGCACAGACGGATACTATGACACTTAATGGTTCCTATGAAATAGTTCTGTTCAAGACCATTATCAAGCATAACGTATCCTATGGTGAGAAGGTAAGGATATACAACGCCGAGGGAGAGTATGTGGAGACGAATATAGCCGGAACGGGGGACATCAACAACGAAGACGAAGAACATGTCATCAGGGTATACAAGAGCGAACTCGATGACTTTTTCCACGCCGGAGATACATATTATATCAGAAAGGTGTCTGGAAGTGCCCCTTGCAAGTATTATTTCAGGGTGTTCAAGAAGTTGGTAAACGAGAACGGCACCAACTACGGAAGCACCATCAACAAGCTCGCCTTCGGGGAGAACGTTTATGGTGACCGCACTGCAGAGCTTATATTCACTGACGACATAGACCTCACCGGCCTTGTGGATAATCTCGGACGTCCCATAAGTGAGATTTTCCTCACCTTCGTTAAAACCAACAGAGGACACAAGGAGTGGTACGACAATAATAACTTCACCGCAGATACGATTGAGGGCTCCCATTGCTTTGGTGAGATAACCTCAGGTATTGAGACAAGCGATATCCAGGCGGATTACAACGCAAGGCGCCTCCATAACATAGTGCAAAGCGGAGTCTCCCAGGCTTATCAGGCCGGCTTCCAGGACGTATTCGGTAATATGACACCTCCTAAGGTTCTGGAAAGCGACATCAAGATAACGAACGATACGTTCCTTGGTGATATAGTTGAATTCGACCCCACGACCAATAGCGAGACCGTGCTTGAAAAGGTATGCCACAGGTTCAATACAGCACAGAGGGAAACAACCAATCCGGATTATTATGATATCTGGTATGATGAACTACTCGTAGATGACTACGACATATCCACTACGATTGACGGCGCGACCGCAAGAAAGTTTACCGTAACCACAAAACGCCTCAATATATCAAACGAGGGACACTTATTCCCGGGCAACATCCAGCCGGAGGGGTACATATATCACCCTCATCAGGCCATCAAGATACGCAACTACGCCGAACAGCCCGAAACAAGCATTGGTGCAATAATTTCCTGCACGACGATAACCGAGGAGGGAGAGTACGTGAAAGTAGACGTAGTGGACGACTATAATTACATAGTCGGAGACCTGTTTATGATATATAGCAAGACCGAAGAGAAAGAGTATTGGTATGAACTGGCAAGGATTGAGGAGAATACCCTAATTCTTGAGCCATACAACGGAAATCCGGAGAGTTTTGACGACGTGGATGTGGTACTCACTGACGGCTCTATGCCTTTCTACGCCACATATGTAGAAAAGGAACAGAAATTCGTATGGAGAGATATCGTACCGCTGATTGATGATAGCGAACTTAAGGAGACGGTGTTCACTAACGGACGCATATACAAGCACGAGAACGTCAATTTCTTCCTGAGAAGGCAAGACCCGTTCGCAAAGTATGGACTACTGCAGCGTGAAGGTCCGGCGTTCGACACGAACCCGCTTGGGCCGTATAAGACCAAGGGTATACTGATTGATGTTTCCCAGTTGATTTACCTGGGTATAGAAATGCAAAACGGTTGTTTATAATGGAGAAGATTAAGTTGAATAAGAACAATTTCCAGAAGGAGGAGGTGGTGTTCCTGTCTACAGAGGACACCGGCAGAACTTTTGACTTCAAGAGTTATGAGGATAAGAACAGCATCATCCTATCGTTTCCCTTCCGTCACGAAATGAGTGCCGGCGAGAAGCTCTTCTTTAGGAAGAAGAGCGGCCTGCCAGGGGAGAAATGGGAGACTTATGGTGAGGATATCGTAACCGTAACAGACGTAATAAACGACCACGAGCTAGTAGTCTCCTATGCTGACATCTTCCGCCATATTGTGTCCGCGGAGACGGAGTCGCACGTTATCACCCTTGATTCGCCCTTCCCATACCTACCGGAGGATTTTGAGGAGCAGTCATTGAGTGCAACGCTGCAGATGTATAATACCGATAATATTGAGTTAACAAGACTATATCCGGTTTATAGGCATCGGTTCTCGGTAAATGATACGTATGATGAGAGTTACGACAGAAGCTACATAAACACGGTCAGTTTCGGCCTTTCCGACGAGGACTTCGCGAAACTACCCACCAAGACTGCTCACGAGTATAAGCCACTGGAAAACCCGTCCCAGGAGGCCATTGACAGAGCCATGAAGATTGACATCGTGGATACTGATATCATCGAAGAAGCCGAGGGCTGTTACCAGTATGTCTATTCGGAAACATGTACGTCAGATGAGGTAACCAGGACTTATTACGAACTATCGGAGATAGAGATTGTCGACCTTGACACCCTCAGCGAAGCGTACATCATAATGAGCAGGAACCCATACTACTATTATGATGGCGACTACGCATCAGCCTGTACGTTCTACAACAGCGTTGAAATAGATAGGGAGAAAGACTTCTTCTCTGTTATACTCCCTCTTTATTGCGATGGGGAAACAAATCTGTTGCAATCGGTAATTGTTGAGGAGGATTTCGCCAAGGACATAAAGGCGAACGTCATCCCTGGCATTATTGACATGGAAAAGGTTCCGTTTGTGCCAGTGCTGACCGGCGCCGAAAGCGTAACGGCGAATGAGATGGAGTTCAACCTCCATTTCAGGGAGAGAGATGTGGAATACAAGCCAATGACTAAGATATCCCCTGAGGTAATTAACAAGGCCGTTGAGGTTGGGGAGGGGGTAGTATTGAACCCGCAGCCTTCATACTTGAGGGACTACAAGAACGTCTATGTTATCAAAAACGGGGCCAAGTGGTACTACACCCTTGAATATACGGACGGATGGAGCATAACCCCGAACGGTGGATGGAATAACATTCCGGTTGGTATGGCAAGGCTTCAGGTCCCGGGCGAGATACCTGATGTTGCTGGTTTGGTAGGTTTCACCAACGAAGACATACAATACCAGAGGGAGAGGGTGAAAAAGTCCTTCCTCCGCCTGTCTTTCTATGATAGTATCGACCCCCTGTCGCAAGAATTGCTGTATTATTCGACAATTTTCGTAGATAGTGGCGAATTATTCGGAAAATTCACCAAAAATAGGGCCACAAACAAGTATTTCGGCGTATTCGACCAGTACAAGGGGGCCAACGCCTACTACGACAACGAAAAATACCTCGGAATGAGGTTCACCGTAAAGGATTGGTACAACACCGAGAACTCCAGCGAGGGTTTCTACCTTTATTTATTCAATAGCGAGGTATCTCAGGCCGAGCCGGAGAAGGATGTTTACCTGAAAGTCGAGTTCAACCACGCAGGAAATGGACGGACACTGGTATTTGCCAAACCAAACTATGTCAATGGTGGAATCGGAGCCATTCCGATAGACAAATACTACGAAAAGGTCTATATTAAGCTAAAAATCAAGTATAAGGAACAGGGAGATTCCAAATATATCTACCTTGTTGACGAAAATGACGCCACGGCGGTCACCATAGACACAGAAAAGAGAAAAATAACCTTCAATTTGTTCGAAGTTTTGTTGGAAGATGGAAACAATTAAGAAAACGATAAACATTACAGACTTCAAGAGCCGTTCGTTCGGGTTGATGCACCACATTTCAAGTGAAACGGGGGAAATCGTGCCGTCTGACGGGAAAAACGGCAACTGGGGTGAAATTCTCTGCGATTATTCGGACTACGGCGACACCACGGCCAATTTAATTGCGAAATACCACAAGCTAATCAAGATTCTGTGGTCGGGGGCCAAGCTAAAGAAGCTGGAGAAGAACGGTTCAACCTACTATACGGATAAATTCGACGATGACATCAATTTTTACCGTTATACGCCTCAGAATGAGATGAAATTCCGGACCGACGGCAATCACCTGTATTGGGAAGTTCTTGAGGAGGGTGAGACCGGCACGTCAGATGCCTATATAATGCTAGTGTCGGAAGAAGATTACGAAACATACACCAAGTTGGGTGGATTCAACCTTATAAACAAGGTTGAGGGTGGCCTTTTCGGGCTTATCACCCTACCAAAATACATAACCGGCGCAAGGGTGCCGGAGAGATTTTACCTATCCCAGATAGACGCCTGGCTCAAGTGGTTCCAGTTAAATAAGAGAGCAGCAAAGAATGTTCCTGTCGATTGTTGTGTTCTACAAGAGTGGAACGACAGGGGCGGCGATGCAATGTACTCGTTCCTTAAAAGTAAGCGGGCCACATATCTGCAGGAGCTCGACAAGTGGAAGAACGCCTATGAGCAAGGCAAACTTTCGGCCCCGAAGATAAACATACCAATCCTCCTTACACAAAGTTACGAAGACCTCGGTGTACTCAGCATCTACGATGAGACAATACCCTACAATGGCGGCCCCATGTCGGTTACAGGGACCTTTAATGAGCTTAGCGGAACTCCGTCAGCGGTCAAGGGTTACTATAGCAGCCTCGAAGCCCTGGAAAAGGCCGTAAAGATAGGCGAGATACGTCCGGAGAGTGGAGATTGCTACCAGGCCGGAGACGAGTACTACAAATGGGACGACACCACCGACCACGTGGTGGAATCAAAGCTCGCCAGCTTCCGTAGCAAGGAAAAACTATTCGACGATGAGAGCAACGTATTGCCTTACATCCTGGATTCAGAGGATTCTACCGATGGTAAAATCCCATATAAAGTCGGAGAGGGATTCAATGTCCGCTACATCGAAAAAGAGGGCAAACACGTGGCCGATTACATAGACAACATAAACGAAATCTCTGGCGGTGATGACATATACGATGGTTACCTGGAGTTTGAATATGTTATGGGTGGGGATTTCGACCCGTCCGCGGCTCAGCATCTGGCTGTTTCGCCCTCTGTATTAAATTTGGATTACGACGATACCGCTACGACGGTAACACTTTCGTTGAGTGCCGAGAATAAAACATGGATTGTGATAAGTAGACCGGAGTGGGTGAGCAACATTACTCCGAGCAGCGGCACGAACGGAGATACCACAGTTACCATCAATACGACGGTCAACCCTAACGATTACGGAAGGGAGGGGACCATTATCTTCGGTCTTTCTACCAGGTTTGGTTATGAGGAGGTATCCTTGACCATAAAACAGGCAGAACAGCCAGTGGTAAGCAACATCAGCTTTGAGCAGACCAAAATCATTGGAATAAACTTCGACAAGGAGTTAAGTGCAACGGCACGATATAGCGATGGTACCACACGCCTTGTTCTCGGCCTCACGGTCGAAGAGGTTGTAACGTGTACAGACTCCGACTGGGGCGTTGAATCAATCCCCTCATGGATGACGGCAACCCCTTCCAATGGAAGGGCGAATACCCGAACATCTGTCAGCTTTACAGCCGGTCCCAATACCAGCCGCGGTTCACGGACACGTACCGGACAGGTCGTTTTAGCTGCGTTGGCCGACCCTGAAATTAAGAGAATAATTACCGTACAACAAACCGGAAATATAACGCCGAGAAATGAAAGCAATTAGGTATAAAGAGATATATCCGTTCAGGTATGTGACGTCGGAAACAACCGGCGTCAGGTACAAAGATATTGATTTTAATAATAAAATCACTACTATTTATAACAGAGATTTCGACCTCTCCAGAGAGGGTAATTTGGCCATTATTACACAATTACCGACCGGCGAGGTTTGGAACCATGACGAGGCGACAGACTCCCCGGTGTTCAAGAAAGAATACCTTAACGGAATATCGGAAGAGCCGAAGGTCGACGTAGATATTGAGCTCGACAGAGGAAGCGCAAGCGCCTTTGAAAGACACTTCAAGCTTCTGGAGTGCAATACCATGGAAGACCTTGAAAACCAAGGAAATAACATTTTTAACTTATAAAACAATGCCCGGATTATACGGAACAATAAGACCTGCAAACGTTGACCCGCTGCGCGACGTGGACCTTTACTACTATTACAGGCCCACCAGAGGAACGGAGGACGAGTTCTTCGCCGATGGTTTCAAGAAGCTGGATAATAGCTGCCTGGTAAAGTCGTCCGGTGCAACGGAGGGCAACGCCGTTGGGGTTATCAACGGCCTTTACGACCTTAGACTACCCCTCAACATCTTCAACCAGAAGGGAATATATTCAATATACATCAAGCCCCACGAGTACGTGACGACGCTTAAGGACGTCAGTATTCTCGAAGGCTATGACGACCCCGTCGTTGAAGGTATCGTACTGGATTCAAGGGAGGTCGATAATCTGACCGACCTTTCCGGCTATAGGGTGGAATACTATGACGCTGACGGTAACATCACAGAGCTTACCAGGCTGATTACCACCAGTAATCCATGCGAACCCGTCAAGGTCGCTGCCGGTAGTACGTATTCGAGGACGACAAGGTATCGCATTAACAACATTTCAGCGAACAATCTTCTATTCTGCACCATAACGCCGTCAACTGCCAGCAGCTTCAAGCCCAACACCAACCCAGACCCCGGATATGTGGGTCAGACGGTGCACATAATAAACACCAAGTTCAATCCGGTACTCGTAGAGATTGAGATGGTCGACCACGACGCCGATACCATCAGCACAATGCTTGAGGGTGACCAGATTAGAGACCTCGACCACGGCCTCATCACCACATACGACGAAAACAAGCAGATTTACAAGCAGCACGAGGTTTACACACTTAAATCTACGAGCGGACAGCCTCTGTATGACGTTAAGCGCCTGAGGGGTGCCGGCGAAGTGGACGTAGAGGGACAAGAATATGACAAGATAGTCGAAGATTAACAATGGCAAAGTATATAAAGACCAAATCCAACTATGTTCTTAGGGAACAGCACCAGAAGGTGAACGACGGAACCGTCTATGAAAGAGATTACATGACGGTTTCGGACTTCGGCGGAATGTCCCCTACCGAAGAACAGGCTTATGGTATCAATAACTTCAAGTTTTTGGTAAGATATGGCCTGAATACACAAAAGAAACATAGCAATGGGGCCTGGTTAACCGAAAAGGACGCCAATAAGAAGCCCACCGTAAGAAAGGACGAGGTCAAATTTAACCCGGACTACGAATCCATCACCGATTTCGCCTACTATGGCTCAGCGGTTGACATGGTCCGAGCATCCATTGTTGATATTATATTGAAATTTCCCGCAGAACTGTATTTCAGTGACGATAAGTTTAAGGGATATGTGCCAGAAAGTGCGTTCCCGGCGGGAAAATACGAGGAATACCACTCTTTGGTGGGTGATTCCCCCTGCGTTATTGCCAACGACTACAATATCGACATTGAAACCGAAGATATTGATAATAGCGAAGTAGATAATCCGCTCAGGTATCTTGCCAAGAACTTCCAGGACTACCTGATTTATATGCCTTTAAGTGAAACCGGCGGTACATTACACGAAGCCTGCGACGTTTTAATTGAGGTAGAGCACTATGAAACCAGTTGTAAGGACCTGGCCAGCGGCGTCATCTCCTCAAAGGTAACAATAAAGTACAACAAGGACAATGTTGCCCAGGAAATAAAGATTTGGGTTCTCCGTCAGGAAAATGACAAGTACCTTCTCACGTCAAGTCAGTACAACGGTATTAGAATCAGGCCCAAAAAAGAGTTCGTCACCGAATTCTATGAGAACCTTGACGACTTCGAGGCCGTGTTGCTCAATCGGGACACCAATCCGCTTTATACGGCCACTTTCCTGACCCCCGTCGAGGAGGAAACCGGCAATGCCGAATACAGGGAGACCTACACGTGGCCGTCAGAACACGACTGGAACCCGGATATCGCGAATGCCGCTTATGAAAGGTATGTTGCAAGACTCATAGACCTTGCCGCCTTCCACGACGGCTATGATAGTGACAATATCTGGCGTGCGATGACCCACGAGGCAATCAAGAACCTTGACTGGACCTTCACTCGTGAACACGAGGAGGACGTCGAGAGCTTTGACACCATCGATACCACCAAGATAGAGCCCGTACTAAAGCTCTATGGAAGAATCTACGATGACCTTAAGCGCGGGGTGGATACCTTAAGTCGTGCAATTAACGTTACCTATAACAGAAAGGACAATGTGCCGGACTGCTTCCTAAAAGATATCCTTGACGAATCCGGTTGGGAGATTACTTCGGTTAACACCATTGTTGGCCAGGACGAGGCCGTCGTAAGCTACGAGGGTGGAGATATAATCTATAATCCGGACGAGATTGACTACGAGTTCCAGCGCCGTCTGAAGATAAACGCACCATACCTGCGTTCTATAAAAGGCACAAGGAAGGGTATCGAGGCGATTCTTGGCCTGCTTGGCCTTACAAGCGAAGACTACAGTGTAAAGGAATACATTGCAATAGCCGAGGGTGCCGGCAATACCGGAATTACGTACCCGGATTACGACACCGTTGCAGAAATCAACAGGAGAAAGGGTAGTTTCGAGCCCAGCGCCAATGACCCGCTGTTCGGTCTACCACTCAGAGCCATAAGCCTTACCACTGAGGATGAAAGCGGTATAACCACGACAAGCAACTACGTGGTACCATGGTTCGAGAAGGGAAAGAAATACGATAACGAACTCTATTTCCAGATGAACGGCGGATGGGGAAAGACCGACAAGCGCAAGGTTACCGTTCCGGGGTCCAGCGCTGAGACAATCATCGAAAGCGATACGGCCTTTACCATATACGATGAGACCATCAGTGACCTGAAGTTCGTTTCAGACCTTAACGATATGTTAGAGCTGGGAAGGCAGATTGTAAAGACCGGAGATGTATGCTACGTTACCGATATTACGAGCCTCGCGGAGATGTATAACCTTTGGACGGGGGACACTACGGACTTGTCTGACGCATCGCACTACTTCTATTTGGAAAACGACGAGTATGCACAGACACTTGGTTTTGAGGTGGACGCCCAAAGTGAGCCGGCATATGGCTGGAGGTGCATAACCAACACCGAGCTACATGCCGCGGAACCAAGCCCGGAGGTCAAGAGAATCCTCTATCTAGAGTCGATAAAGGATGACACCACGGGGAACAACCCTCATATGGGTCACGTTTCATATGACGGTGGTCGCGAATATATGGAAACAATGTACGCCCCGTTCCAGTATGCCCTTGATAATGGTGACTTTAACCTGGTGGACGATGCAACCATTGATTTGATTAAGACTTTGGCGTTCAATGGTACCTATGACGATACTGTGGACAATCAAAAGTGCTGGTACTTCATCAATAGCACCAATCCCAGCAAGTTAAGGGAGATAACGAAGAGAAACGAAGAGTGCGATTGTGGGGTAATAAGCGTAAGCAATACAAAGGAGTTGACCGGTGTAACAATCAGCGCCATAACCCCCTTCAACCCCGAAAGTGGTGAGGTTAACGAGGAGGCCGCGGCCAACTCCATAATTAACTCCAAGAGGCTGTCGTTAACCTTCTATATCCCCAACGACATCTTCGAGAGCGACAAGGAAAAGTATTGTGAGTTTGTTAGAAACAAGGTGATGTTCTATGTGAAGCAGATGATTCCAAGCACCACGTTGTTTGAGTATAAAATTGAGAATAAAGCATAAGAAAACAAGATAATGGTAACATATTTGTGGAAAAAGGACGACGGAACCTACGTCGGATTGAACGGACAGATTTATAGCGGCGAACCAACGGGTAACGACCTGCTGGTTCTCCAGAATTATGCCGAGGGTTTCGTGGGTGAGGAAAACGCCTATATGGATGCGTTTAGAAATAACGTGGCCACAGTCCTTGGCGTGCCCGCAAGCGGTTATAGTGAGTATTATAACAGCGACAGCTCCTGTATCCCCGGATACGTCGGAATCAAGACCGTGTATATTACCGACGGCAGTGGCGTTCACGTTGAGACCTCCGAGGAAGTTACCGAGGACGGCAAGATTCTTGTTTTCAAGTTCTATAACCTCAAGGGCGACTGTGGGGACTGCAGCATCGACGAGGGAGACGTACATTATGGATATTTAGACATACAGCCGGAAAGCGGCGTTGTCCCCCATCCCAGCTATACCGAGGGTGATGTGTGGTTTGGTATTTATATTGGCGATGACCCCGCAAAGATTATGGATGCCGAGTATTATGCTTGGACCAATCTCACTCCGAAAGCAGGCGTAAGCACATTTACCGAATATGTATTCAAGCGCCAGGTATCTACACCAGCAACACCGTCCGGCGGCACATTTGATAATCCTATCCCCGCCGGCGGATGGTCGGATAGCGTTCCTACGAATAGCACGGCTCCAATCTGGATGTCAATGGCAACCTTCAGGTCCGATATCCCCGGTCAACCATATAAGACGTGGAGCGCACCCGTAAGAATGAGCGACAGCGCTACATTCCAGAGCGAGTGGGCGATTTCTTCAACGCTTACTGATGCCACTTATGCGGCACAGAATCTCCCCACGATTGAGGAAGGCGAAACAATTGAGGCGTGGGAGGCAAGAGTACGTTCCCAATACGGCGAATGGACCGATTCAGCCCTTAACGCAACATATATGGCTTGGGCCAATTGCAATAATGGCGTTTGGGAGCCTTGGACCATTGCAAAAATTAAAGGCGAAAACGGTAGAGACGGTAACGGTGGACGCACATTTATGATATTCTGTGCCCTTGATGAGGGTATCACCCCTCTGGCACCGACACAGACCGTGCTTTGGGATATGGTTAACAACGTTCTCGTTCCAAGCACGATTACCGGACAGACCAGCAGCGGAACCACAGAGTGGTCAACCAGCGAAACTGCAGGAGCCGACAAGATTGCCTGGCTCTCACAGGCTTCATTCGATAACAATGGTAATATGATTGGCACCTGGGCCACTCCTATAAGGATTACTGGTGCTGATGGTGAAAATGGTAAGGATGGTAACTCCAGAGAGTATATCTATACCAGATTCAATACAATAGAAGACTATTATGCCTATACAGGTGGCACTGAAATTCAGGAACTGCCCGGATGTGAGCAAAGTAGGGACGGTAAGACTCGACAGGACGATGACTTCGTCCCGTACAGCCCCAGTTGGGTGCAAACCTGGACCGACACGCCGGAAGGTATCGACGAAGGGCACATGGTGGAAATCTGCGCCTTCCGCGATAAGACCAATGACGTATGGGGATATTTTAGCACGCCATTCATTTGGGCGCAGAGAGGAGAAGATGGTATTGATGGTGATGGTGTTGAATACATCTTCAGGATTACCAACACGGCCATTGAAACCACAACCGTTGGATTGGGATATCAGCTTATCGAGAACCCCACCCCCGAAGAAATTAATGCCTGCACGTTGCACCCGGTAGAGTCAGTACCGGACGACGAGGATGTTAGCTCAGATGACCCCGATTATATTGAGTGCACGGGATGTACCGGCGAGAACCAATATTACAAGAAGATTTCATACGAAATCGTTGATTATACATATCCATATGACACTGCACCGGAACTTCCCCCGCAGAACCTGAGTATGTCCGGCACCGGTATCACCAAGAGCCTCTATGGACCATATTATGATGGCACCCATATCAACCTGACAACGGAAGAAATAGAGGTGCTTAACGCCTACTACCAGGAGTCGGAATTTATCCCTAATATGGATAAAATCAACGCCGACATTGCTGACCCCGAGTCTCCGTTCCACGATGAAACCTTCCTCGCGGAGAAGAATGGAAAAGGATGGGGCACCTGCAGTACACCTCAATGGTCTGACAACCCTTCCGACGTGTCAATTGAGAAGCCTTACGAATGGGTTTGCGTGCGTAAATTCAGAAACGGCACGTGGGGCCCCTTCAGTGCACCTATCCTCTGGGCGAGATTTGCCAAGGACGGCGAGGATGGCAAGAGCCTTGGTCAGCAGTTTATCTATTATGGAACTCTTACCCCAGCAAAGCAGGGCTATGTTACTTCTAAGGTGTTAACTGAAAGTGGACACGGCTATGTTCAGGGCGATAGTGTCCTTGATGCTTCATATACACAAAGCTCATTCACTGATGACAACTGGATTCCTCAGGGGTGGTCAAGGGAACCCCTCGGCATTTACGGTGGTGTCTACAATTTCATATGGACCTGCACGAGGAGGCTCCTCGATGATGGTACCTGGTCTTACTTCAGCGACCCTGTGATTACCAGCGAGGCGGCAGACTCGTTCAACTTCCAGGTCGAGTATTCTACCTTTACCGGTGCTACGCTTCCGGCAAGCGCCCTTACTGACGCCAATAACTATATGACGGGCGGAACTTTTGATGAAAACGCCTGGCGTTATGATAACAGGCAGTATGGCCCTTGGAGCAATGATGCTACGGAGGATACCGTATGGATGGCGCAGACCACAAGGGTAAGCACCCAGGGTGGTAGTGGAAGTTGGGAACCTTGGACGGTATTCAGGGTTAAAGGAAAAGACGGAAAGGACGGCACGAACGGTTATTCAATATATACCTCGTTTGTGTTCGCAAACCTACCAGAAGTGGACAACATAAGCGACTGCACGCTTTCTGGCGGTACCTTCAATAGCCCTATACCTACTTCAACAACAAGGGGTGGTACACCTGTAGCGGTAACATGGCGCGATGTTCCGATTGGTAGCGGTACAACCTGGATTGCCAGTGCAATCTTCTCGAGTGAGAACCCCGACGGTCCGGCCATTAAGGGTTGGAGTGCCCCCAAGCGCATGGAAGACAGCGCTGACTTCGAGGTTATGTATACGGCCTATATTGACCCGGACGACATTCCCGCCAACTTCGATAATTCTGCCGCTTGGTGGAATTTGGCCAACGCCGCAGGTTGGTATGATGACGCAGACGAGTGTGTTGACGAAAGCGGCTTTACGGCCTCACCTATATTCATGGCTACGATTACCGGCAACAACGGGTTATTCAATGATAGTCATTGGAATGTAATGAAAATTAAGGGTGAAGACGGTGAGGATGGAAGTACAATATTCACATCATTTGCCTTCGCCATGGTGACCGGCTACGAGGATATTAGCGACTATATACCGACGGGAGGTTCATTCCAGAGTCCTATCCCCGAATCAGGAAGAACGACCGCCGGCACAGACGTTATATGGTATGATGCCCCTACGGGCTACGGCGTACCCTGGATGACAAGTGCTATATTCTCTGATGCGAGCGGCGGAACAATGGTAAGTGAGGGTTGGTCCGCCCCCAAATGTATGCAAGATAGCGCGGACCTGTGGGTTATTTATAGTGGATGGGAAACGCCAGACCCCATCCCAGCCAATTTCGACCCGAACGACCAGAACTGGTGGGATGACGCCAACGATGCTGGCTGGTATGACGAGGCTGACGAGTGTAGAACTTCTGGAGGCACCCCTACAGGTGTTATCTGGATGGCCACGATTACTGGTAATAATAACAGCTTCTCAGGGTCAACTTGGCAGAAAATGAAAGTAAAGGGTGAAAAGGGTGATACTGGTAACAGTGGATTCACTATCTACAACGCCTTTGCCTTTACCGATATGCCCGAGGGTGCCGATATCAGCTATTACACACCAACGGGTGGAGATATCGACGACCGCGTACCGGATTCAGCAACAACCACAGCCGGCACCGTCGTTTGGACTGGTGCGCCATCAGTTTCTGCTACCGGTATTACGTGGATGACAATGGCCATCTTCTCAACCGAGAATCCCGCGGCCAGTATTGTTTGGTCCAACCCGATAAGGCTGGTTGACAGTTCGGAGATTGAGTTTATATACAGCGCGTTTGAGAGCCCGGGCAACATTCCAACAGGGTTCACAAAATCCATAGCAGAGAACCCCAACGACCCTTGGTGGACCGGTCAGACCGGTGCCAATGCAGCCGGTTGGTACGATGATGCTAACCAGTGTAGAGACACGGGTGGCACACTAGCAGATGCAATCTGGATGGCAACCATCGCCGGGAAGAACGGCACGTTCAACGACGGCGATTGGGAGATTGTAAAAGTTAAGGGTGAGAAGGGAGACCCTGGTGATGTGGGACAGCTTGCATATTTGGAGCGCGTGTTCCAGGAAGTAGATTCGCACGACGGCGCTATTCTTTCAGAATTTATCGGGGTTACCGACGGAGATGATTACGGCCACTCCGGTGAGACTCTTGCGGCGTTTATTAATGGTAGCAACGCATTTTATAATCAGGAGCACGGCAAGATAATGTTCGCCTCTGGTATTGAGTCATTTAGTAGTAGCGGGGTACCGACAGATGTTAACGCAAAAACCATCATATATCAGGATGGTACCTTTAAGACCACGACAGGTGAGTTTGAAGGGAATATTACGGCATCCAATATTAATATTGGTAACGGAAAGTTCCGCGTTGATAAAAATGGGAACTTTATTTCCCAGGATGCGTCAATGAAAAACACGAACATCCAAGGAAGTATTCAGTTAGAGAACAATAACTCTATAGATATTTACGACGAAAGTCACAATAAGCGTATCACCGTTTCGGCAAAAGAGGTTGGCATGACCAACACGGAAATTGTAACAAGACGGGAGCAGATGAGTGGTAGCGGGAGTGACCGTTGGGAACAGGAGAATAGCGGCCAAGGGGAGTCTTCAGGTGAAACGTACTTTACTATGAGCGGCGGCTACGCTGCAGGAACGACAGTAATAGGCGAAAAAACAGATGGGCATCAGGACAGTGGTATAACCGGACATAGCGTTGTACAGTGGACCTATTCGTTTACAAAAGGTGAAGATGAAACCATACACAACAGTGGTACATATAATCCCACTATTGGGATTGGTGTGGACTGTCCAATAGAGGGGGCTGGTGTCACCTCGACAACCGCTGGATATATAATCTATACAGTCGGTGGTTCAATAACGACTGCTGCCACTCTTAATAATAGTACCTACGCCAGTGGTACCATCCCAATCAAGAGCATAATACCCAACATGTCGTGTGGGCAAACCCTAACGATTACCGTGTGGGTTGAGGTTAACGTTGGATACAACACCGGTCCATGGGCATATGGGCTTGGCTCCATATCTGGTACGCCATATATTAGTATAGACTATCCTGAGTTTTATATCGATAAAGAAATCACGCCATCGGCAGCAACCTATTCCAGTGTTTCTATTGGTAGAAACGGATTAGAGGCAACAACACCCAGCGGCACTTCGCTTATGCAATTCTACGAAGATACAGATACCGGAAAAGTACATTTCAGAGTTAAAATAGGCGATTTTACGTTGTCGATGGATGAGAATGGGATTAAGGGATATTATCACGACCCGTTAAGTCTTCAGGATAAAGGGTTCATTGTTGACGATGATGGATTTGACAGAATACCATAAAAAGGTGGGATTAATTATTCCCACCTTTTTTCTCTTTCTTCCTGGCTTCTTTTTCTTCCTTTTTTTTCTGTTTCAGGGCATCATTTATTTGCTGCACCGTCAGGCTGGCAAGTTCCAACTGCCTAACGGCTTCATCCTTATACTTATTAAGGATGCCGAGGGGTGCGGTAATGGTCGGTTCCTTACCGATGATAACCCTACCCTTTTCCATGTCGTAGGCGACCTGGCAGAGGGCATTTTCAATCCAGAACCTCTTAGTGGATTCCTCCACGAGGTCGAACGCCTCTTCGTAGATATAGACGTCAATCATATCCTCGCCGTCGAGCTTAACCTCGAGAGGTTCGGATGTCTTCTTGACCTTGATAACGTCCTTGGAAGACTTAATCATGTTGAAAACGTTCATTTCAACATAACGACCGATACCGATTTCATCGGCAACGGATTTAACGAGGGCCACATATTCTTCGCTGGCTTCTGTAAGTTTTCGATTCATGATGTTGACTATGTTGTTAAATAATTTATCTTTTAACGTGAGCAAAGATACATATTTTTGCTAAGAAAACCAAGAAATGACAAAGAAAAAGAGGGGTAGGAAGAAAAAACGCGGGCCGAAGAAAAGGCTGGCGCCCAAGGTATACAGGGGTCCCAATACTTGGGACTACAAGATTGTCGCCTGCAGGAACGGGCGGCAGGTGAAGTACATTGGCAACTATCCCGACATCAAACAGGCATACGCCGAGGTTGACCGGTTGAAGAAGGAGAATAAGGAGGTAATACTTCCCAAGAGGGTGATACAGAGGGATAGGGTAACCTCAAACGTCGGTGAATACCTCCTCCTGGAGAGGAATAAGGGTGGAAAGGATGAGAGCCCATTGCTCAGGAATGAGTTCGGCAAGCTGATACCACACAAGACAAACACTGCCAAGTGGGTCATCCTCGACAAATTCAAATGGGTGGAGGAGGAAACCTTCTGGGTGTATGGCTATGACCCGAAGCGGGGGAGGAAAACATTCCTCTGGGTGTACGAGAACGTCATCGCCGGGCAGATAACCTCCAAATATGACGTTAAGCGTATTATCCTATACAACAACAAGGTCATAATCAAGCACGACAACGCTGATATTGACATTATATTCTGCAAGAACAAGAGCGAGGCCATCAGGTTCTACAACCACATTGAGGAGTTTGCCAAGAGGGACCACTATGACCAGATATTTTTCGTTGGCGAGTATGGATTCAGAAACCCGAAAACAACAAAGTTAATTGACGAACTTTGTGAATATACCGGCTGGGACCGTCGAAAAATAACCAGGGTTTCGACCTCGACGTAGGTTAAGCTACTGTCAACCATAGGCATAAGAAAAAAGTAAAAATCCTCACACAAAAAGGTGTATTTTACCACTCCCGAAACTATTTACATAGAAAGACAATAATACACCTCCAAATGAGAGGAAAATAATAAACATTTATATAAATGGCTAGAAAAAAACTCATCCACGTACACAGTAATGTGTATTCGAGCGGTGCACCTAAAGCGCCTACCGCTGCTAATCTCGAAAAAGGCGAAATTGCAATTAACTATAATGATACAGAACCGGCGATGTTCATTAAGAACGAGAGCGGTAACATCATTAAGTTCAATGCTGTCCAGAGAAGTGAAATCACTGGTTTAAGTAACAGAATCGACGGTATAACGGGAGACGTCGCAACACTGAAGAGCGAGAAGGTTAACCTTAACGGTACTGATATTGCCCTTACAGGAAGTACGCCCACGTTCTATGCACCTACCGCATCGGGAACGACCAACAACGTTCTGGTTTCTGACGGAGCCAACAAGAGCCCGAAATGGGTTGCTCAGTCAAGCCTGTCCGTAGGTACCGCATCTACCGCGAGCAAGACGACCGGCAAGCTCACTCTCATGCAGAGCGACGGCACAACTAAAATCGCCGATTTCGATGGTTCGGCCAGCAGTTCAGTAACCCTGACCGCAGCAATGGTAGGTGCGGCCGCAGCAAGTCACAGCCACGTCGCCAGCGACCTCCCCACAGCAAGTACCACAGACTTTGGTATTGTGAAGATTGGTACCAGTGCGGGAACCGTTGCAGCTGGAAATCATACACATAGTGAATATGTGAATCCTACGGTAACAAATAAGGGTGCAACTTGGGCCTGGAATAGTACAGTGACTGCCGCGACTATCGGCTCCACATCTATTACGATAGCGGCTCCCGCCAAGCCCACACCAAGTGATATTGGCGCGGCCGAGTCAAGCCATACCCACACAGGCGCTGACATTAACAACGCCACTACCGGTGCGACTGGTGTCGTGAAGGTCGGTTCCTTCTTAAATATCAGCGGAACAGATGGTACCCTTAGTGTTGCAACGGGCAATTCGAACACGACCGTTGCCGTGGGCAACCATACTCACAATTATGCCGGCTCATCTTCAGCCGGTGGTGCTGCTAATTCAACGAAGGGTACATTAACCCTTAAGAATAGCGCCGGAAGCACAGTAGCATCATTTAACGGCTCCGAGAGCACGGCAGTGACCCTGAATGCATCGATGGTGGGCGCCGCTGAATCAAGCCACACACACTCAGCTGCTGATATTACATCAACTGCGAGCACGAGCGCATATGGTGTCACTATACTTGGCACCGCTGCCGGTACCGCAGCCGAGGGTAACCACACCCACGCAGCATACGTTAACCCGACCGTTACCGACAAGGAAGCAACCTGGGCGTGGGGCACAAAAGTTACCGCTGCAACCATTGGCAACACGGCCATTACAATCACCTCTCCTAGTAAGCCTACTCCAAGCGATATCGGTGCTGCCGCATCAACTCACAGCCATACTGCCAGCGACCTTCCTACTGCAAGTACAAGCGCGTATGGTATCACTAAGCTTGGTACCGCTGCCGGTACTGCAGCTGAGGGTAATCACACCCACAGCGCATACGTCAATCCGACCGTCACCAATAATGCACCCACTCTCGCATGGGGCACAACTTCAACTGCTGCCACGATAGGCCAAACAGCCATCACTGTTACGGCAATGGCAAAGCCTACTCCGTCAGATATCGGCGCCGCTGAATCAAGCCACACCCATACAGGAAGCCAGATAGATAAGGCCACTACCGGTGCAACTGGTGTTGTAAAGGTTGGTTCATTCTTGAACATCAATGCAACAGACGGTACGCTCAGTGTTGCAACTGGCAATTCAAGTACTACCGTTGCCGTGGGTAACCACACCCACAACTATGCTGGTTCTTCCTCTGCTGGTGGCGCGGCAAATTCAACAAAGGGAACCCTGACCGTTAATGGAACGGCATTTAACGGTTCAGCCGACACTACAGTATCTATCACTGTTTCAAGCATTGGTGCAGCCAGCTCTAGCCATACCCATACAATTTCTGCACTGCCTTACGAGACCACACTCACGAACGATTCAACAAAGGTTCCCGCTTCTAGCGCAGTAAAGGCATATGTTGACGGACTTGTCGCATCTCCCGTGAACTACAAGGGCGCAATTACCAATGGCACACTTCCGTCATCGCCAAAGGTCGGTGACCTCTACATTGTTCAAACCACAGCAATAAACCTCACTTCTGCCCAGTCAGCAACGGGTGTCGCACAGAAGGCCGAGGTTGGAGATTATATCATTGCAAGAACAACTTCCACATGGGATGTCATTCAGAAGAATATTACTGGCGCAGTAACCTCAAGTGAGGCTCTTACCGATGGTAATTTTGTTCTCGGTGCCGGTAATCAGACCATTAAGAATTCAACATACGGTCCAAGTAGCTTCGCGGCCGCAAGCCATAGCCATGGTGCCAGTGACCTTCCTACTGCAAGCACTACCGCTTATGGTGTTACCAAACTCGGTACCGGTGCAAGCGAGGCCGCCCAGGGTAACCACACCCACTCTGCGTATGTTAATCCTACCGTAACGAACAACAATCCCACGCTCGCATGGGGTACCAAGACCACGGCCGCAACGATAGGTGAAACAGCGATAACCTTCACCCCGATGAGCCTGCCGTCACCCTCTGATATCGGTGCCGCCGCATCAACTCACAGCCATACAGGAAGCGATATCTCCAAGGCCACAACAGGTGCAACCGGTGTCGTAAAGGTCGGTTCATTCCTGAATATTAATGCGACAGACGGTACACTCAGTGTTGCAACTGGCAATTCAAGCACGACCGTCGCCGTAGGTAACCACACCCACAACTATGCTGGTTCTTCCTCTGCTGGCGGTGCAGCAAACTCAACTAAGGGTACACTCACTGTCAATGGCACTGCATTCAACGGTTCTGCTGATACAACGGTAAGTATTACCGTTTCAAGCATCGGTGCCGCTGCATCAACCCACAGCCATGGTGCTGCTGACCTTCCTACTGCAACTACTGCCGCTTATGGTATCACCAAGCTCGGAACCGTGGCCGGAACAGCCGCCGAGGGTAACCACACCCACAGCGCTTACGTCAATCCTACGGTTACTAATAGCGCGGCAACCTGGGCCTGGGGTAGTACAGTAACCGCCGCAACCATCGGCTCTACCGCTATTACAATAGCAGCACCCGCTAAGCCCACAGCAGCCGAAATTGGTGCTGCCGCATCAACCCACAGCCATGGTGCTGCTGACCTTCCTACCGCAAGCACTACCGCTTTCGGTATAATGAAGGTTGGTTCGTTCCTTGGTGTAAGTGGTGGTGTAGTCTCTGCCGCTACCGGTAATACAAGCTCGACACTTGCAAGAGGTGACCACAGCCACAACTATGCTGGTTCTTCCTCTGCTGGTGGTGCTGCAGACTCAACCAAGGGTACACTCACCATCAAGAATAACGCAGGTACGGCAATTGCTACGTTCAACGGCTCCGCAAGCACTTCCGTAACGCTTACATATGAGACTGTAGGCGCTGCAGCTGCGAGCCACACACACAACTATGCTGGTTCATCCAGCGCAGGTGGTGATGCTACCAATGCCGACAAGGTAGACGGCTACCATGTATCAGTGGTAACCTCAATGCCCGCCAGCCCTGCGGCTGATACTATTTACATTTTAAAATAATAGTGCTTACGAAATTGCGACATGGCAAGCAAACAAGTAATTGAAACTAATAAACTAAAGATAGGTTCCAGTGCTATCAGCGGTCTACACGTTGGTAGCACGGAATCAAAGTATGCGGTGGTGACCAACTCCGCTGGCACACCCACGGTTATCTATGACAAGGTTAACTACAATTTCCTTGTCAATGACCGTTCCGGCAATGTTGACCCTGCAGGAGCAACCCTTACCGTTACCGCTACTTCTACGAAAACCCACGGAAATGGGGCTGTGGACAATGTTACCTTCAGCCCCACGACCATCACGGTTCCCGCCAATACAGGAAGCTCATACTCAAGTTCTGTAACCATTACGCAGACTACGAGCAACCTTACAGATTCCTATAACTACAACGTGGCTGGCGACTATGTGACCAACATCGCGCTTTCACTCAGCAATGCGGCCGATATCCCCGCAGCCGGCGGTACCATCAATAGTTGTACTACATCTGCAACGGTTACCTATCGAAGCGGAAGGCAGATTACGACCTTCACTCCCACAAAGGTTACGTTTACAAGCGTAAGCGCTAGCACGAAGGGTACGACTATCTCCAATAGAAACTCAGTTGGTACCCTGAAATGTACGGTTGAATTCGGTGGAGTCACATCGAACGAAGCGTCAATTACCGTATACCAGGCCGCTAACTACGTGTCATCACTCGTAGTTACCGCTAATCCCAGCCTATCATATAATACCTTTGCAGCTTCCGGTGGAACACAATCCGACGGCGGTGGTAATGGTTCAATCAAGTACGTTTTCACAAGTGGAAGCGAAACCACGACCACTCCGAGCAGCACCTATGGTTCAATTGGTGCCGGTGCGTCCTATAGCATGACAACCGGGGGCGGCTTTAGCATCACTTCCGCCGGCTCCCTTACCGCAGATAACCGCGGAACGACAACCGGTGCCGCGAGAAGCTCTAATACCATTACCAAGACCGTTACTTGGACCTGGACGCCTAGCGCGAGCTATCCGGGAGGCACAAAGACCACAACCGGAACCAAGACGGGTACTGCCAGTCAGGTTGCCAACAATGTTGAAAGCTATGTTGATTACCAGGCACCTCAGGGCAAGACTATCAGCGCAAGCGTGGTTCCCGCATCAGGTGGCACTTCAACTATTACCTGGGCCGGTACATGTACACAGAATGCAAAGGCGGTCTACACCTCAAATGCTACCGCCAGCACATACACCACACTCACCATTAGCAGCCCTTCAACCGCAATCACGGGCAACAGCGCCGTCAGCAGCAAGGGAAGCACCCTTTCCAATGCAACAACGGCAATCGCTACGGTTACCGGTACCTATAGCGCCAACGGTAAGAGCAATACGACAACTTGCTCAGTCACCCAGGCCGCTAACTATGTGACATTGGTAGAAGCAACGGGTAGTCCAGCAACGAATACCACCCACTTCGGTTATGAAAATATTGCTCCTGGTGCAACTTCAGCGCCAAGGTACAACTGTGGAGGTGCCTACTACACCTTCTCAAGCGGTAGTCGTATATATGACGCGGCAGGTGCACCAACTTTCGGTGGCACCGCAACCTATACGCGTTCAAACTTCAGCCTGGCTGCATCTCAGAACGGCTTCACTGCGGTGAACGCATCAACCGGTGACCTTACAGCAACAAGCCTTGGCACCACAATTAGTAATGCCAGGTCTTCCGCAGCTGTTACCGGACGCCTTGTTGTTACCTACGCCCACCCGAGCGGAATCAGCGGCGGTAGCGTTACCTCCGCAGCCTTCAATAGTACAGCAACTTGTACCCAGAACGGCAACTACGTCACTGCCATCACAATCAGTGATTACGAGCTTATGTTTGCCAGCAGGATTGCCGCTGGTGGTGGCACATTAAACGATGCAGGAAACAACGGTACGGTCACTTATTACTTCTCATCCGGAAGCAATACAACAACCACGCCTGCGGCCACCTATGGTTCGCTTAGTGGTGGAAAGAGTTATTCGATGACCACTGGAAACCGTTTCAGTCTAACCGATAGCTCTGTGGGCACATTCAGTGCAACAAGCAAAACAACGTCCATTGAAAACATTACACACTCTAATACTATTACCAAGACTGTCAGTTACACTTGGACCCCTACCGCGTCATATAACGCTGCAGGAACAAAGACCGCAAGCGTAAGCAATACGGGGCAGGTATCACAGTTTGGTAACTATGTCACTGCCATCACCGTTTCCGGACAGGCAGTGTCTTATGCTCAAATTCCCGCGGCCGGTGGTTCAAAGACCGATGCCGGAAGTGATGGTACGGTTACCTATAAATTCAGTAGTGGTTCAAGCTCAACGTCTAACCCTGGAAGTACCTATGGTTCACTTACCAGCAGCAAGAGTTACGCTATGACTAATAGTGGTAGGTTTACCCTTAAGAGCACATCGACCGGTGAGGTCAGTGCGACAACCAAGGGCACGTCATACGAGGAGGTTACAAGCTCCGATACGATTACCAAGACCGTTAACTACACCTGGACTCCTACCACAAGCTATAATACCGAGGGAACAAAGTCCTGCTCAGGAACAGCTACCGGAAAGGCCACACAGGCACGAAACCACTACAGCGATTCTTGGAACGCTCCCGTGGTTACCGCATTCAGCTATACTACGTTTGCGGCCGGTGGTGCTACAAAGACACCAAGCTCGATAGGTGCAAGTCAGACTGGTACGAGAACCTATGACTCAACGTCAACGACGCCACTTAGCAACACGTCGACCTTTACCTATAGTTATAGTATGACTAACGGTAGCGGCTTTACACTCAACAGCACATCTACCGGTAGTGTCACCGCAGCGGATAGAGGTACCACGACCGGTGCGGCGAGAAGCAATAGTACGCTATCCGTGACTGCAACCGCAAACGGTCAAACCAGTTCCGGCAAGACCTGCACTGTCAGCCAGGAAGCCAATGATGTCGTTTCCTATACCGCTTATGGTACACCTACGGGCAAATCCATATCAAGTTCACAGGTATCGGCAGCTGGCGGCACCTCAACTATTACATGGAGCGGAACGCCTTCGCAGACAAGGAAACCCGTTTATACCTCAACCGCGACTGGTTCAACAGAGAGCTTCACTCCGAGCATCAGCACGGCCGTCACTGGCAATAGTGCGGTTAGTTCAAAGGGCACCACAATCAGCAACGCCACGACCGCAATCGCTACGGTTACTGGTTATTATTGGGCCAATGGTGTTACGGCGAGTACGACTTGTTCCGTAATCCAAGCCGGCAACTACGTTTCATCACTTGAATACACAACCAATCCGAGCCTAAGCTATGGTAGCATTGGTGCCGGCGGTGGCACTTCAAGCCCTACCGTTAATGGTGGTGCGATAAAATATTGGTTCACCAGCGGAAGTTCCGCTTCAACTGCTCCAACGACCACATATGGTAGTGCAAGTTCCGGTGTTTCATCGTCTTACTCAATGACAACCGGCGGAGGTTTCTCAATCAATACAACTTCTGGCGTTATTACGGCTGATAACCGCGGAACCACGACGGGTACAACAAGGTCATCTAACAGCGCAAGCGCGACCGTCACTTGGACCTGGACTCCCACCTCTGGATATAACGCCGGTGGAACGAAGAGCGTAAGTAAGGGTATATCCGCAACCTGCAGCCAGGCGGCGAACAGCCTGGAGAGCACCAACTACTCACCTCACGATGCATACGCCTCTATTACGATTGGTAATGGTATCACGGCGGGTGGTGGTAGCGCAACTGTCTCTGCGAGCGCAGGACACTACGCTTACGACTATTACACATCTGGTAGTTATAACAACAACCACCAGGTAACCGGCGACAGCTATAAGGTGGAAGAGTATTCTGACCCGAATAGCAGGTTTAGCTACGCAAGCGGCACATTGAGCCACAGTTCGATGGGAACCTATGTGGGTGATGATACCTGCACGTTAAGGTGTACAAACACTTCTTATAGTGCAACAAAGGATGCGAGCGTCTCCGTTTCTAACCAGATTGAGGCTACCAAGTACGGCGAAGGCAATAGCGCCTGGACTGCGACGATTTCAACCGGTAGCGGAATTTCTGCTGCCGGTGGTAGTGCGACTGTAAGTGCAAGCGCTGGACACACCCACTATTGGTATCAGAAGTACACCTCTGGTTCCAATACAGGTTACTATACAAGCGCAGTCACTGATACAGCTAACGTCACGGAAGACAGTGACCCGAACAACAGGTTCAGTTATGCGAGCGGTAACTTAAGCCACGACTCAATGGGGACCTATGTGGGTGATGACGATTGCACGCTAAGAGTTAGGAACGCTAACAATACCGCAACAACCGATACGGCGAGTGTGAGCGTAAATAACAAGGTTGAGAATTACGACTACAACTCGTCTAACAGTGCATATACTGCAACCGCAAGTATTGGTAGTGGCATGTCTGCTGGTGGTGGTAGTGCAACGGTAACGTATAAAGCTTACCACACCCATTACTATTATTATCATTACACCTCAGGCTCGAACAGTGACAGGATGTCTACAACGGCCACCGATAGTGCAAAGATTGAAATCACCGCCAATGGTAATAGTCGCTTCCATATGACTACGACTACCGGCACGAGTGAAACGAATACCATCACATTATCCCACGATAGTATGGGAACCAACGCCACGACTGATAGTGTGACCGTGAAGTGCACAAACCTATCAAGCACAAGTGCGTCTGGAACAGATAGCAAGAGCATTGTTAACGAGGTTACTAGCAAAGCCTGGAACAAGCCTTCCGTCAGCCTCTCATACGGCACGACCATTCCTGCGGGCGGTGGCACCTGCGCACCTAGTGTAAGCGCAAGTCAGACTGGTGTTGCAACCTATACCTCTACGGCAACCGCGAGTACGAGCAACACTTCGTTCACATACGATTACTCGATGACTGCATCTGGTAGATGGACTATCAGCAGTGGAACGGTATCCGCAAGCACGAGAGGCACAACGACTGGTGGTGCTGAAAATTCACCGACCGTTACAGTGACATGTACGGGCGCAGGAAGTGGTACCGCTTCAACCGCATCCACAACGGCTGTCGCAACACAGGCCCTGAACACTTATTGGGAAACCGATTCCGGCAACACCGACTACACGGCATCTGTCTCAGTTGCGAGTGGAAGCATTACGGCGGCAGGTGGCAGCGTCACCTTATCCAAATCAGCGGGACATACCCACTATTATAAACTCACCTATAGTTCAGGTAGTGTAACCCCTGCGAGCGGACACCATACAACACCTGTATCAGATGGGTGCACGCTATCGCTTACAACTAACGGCAACTCGCGCTACCACCTCAACGGCACCACATTGAGCCATGACAGTATGGGTACCAACGTGACAACCGACAATTGGGTTGTCAAGGCGTCAAACGATGCGGTTCCATCTGTTACTGCTAGTACGAGTGGAAGTGTAAGCAATAGTGTGGATTCCTATACCGAGTACGGCACGCCTACAGGCAAGTCCATATCCGGTTCACAGGTACCGGCGGCTGGTGGCACCTCTACTATCACATGGAGTGGTACACCGTCACAGACGAGGAAGCCTGTGTACACGTCAACCGCGACCGGTAGTTCCGAAACATTCACCCCGACAATCAGTACCGCTGTTACGGGAAACAGCGCAGTGGGTTCAAAGGGCACCACAATCAGCAACGCCACAACCGCAATCGCTACGGTTACTGGTTATTATTGGGCCAACGGCAAAACTGCGAGCACAACCTGTGCTGTAATCCAGGCCGGTAACTATGTAACGAGTTTCAGCGAAGTTGAAGTTCTTAATAAACCCACGTACGGGACCATTCCAGCGGGCGGAGGCACTATTTCACCGACTTTAAGTCAGTACGCCCTGGGCGGCGGCTTTATGAATTTCTCATCTGGAGACTACCTGGAAATACCTCTCGATATACCAGACATACCGTCTTCCATATACGGTACATTAACAACCGGCGCAACATACAGCATGTCCGCGGGCAATGGCTTTACCATGACAAACACCAGCACTGGTACCGTATCAGCAGAAACCAGAGGAACAACCACTGGTGACACTAGGTACTCTAACGCTCCGTCGGTAACCTATACAATAACGTGGACACCTACGGCATCGTATAGTGCCGCAGGCACGATAACCGGCAGCGCTACGGAATCTTTAAATAAAGTGTCTCAGGCGGCGAACAGTGTCACCAGGACCGACGGTAACAGTGCTTACACGGCAAGCGTTTCCATTGCCGCCAACAATCTTACTGCCGCCGGTGGTAGTGCTACCCTGGCACCGTCCGCATCACACACCTATTGGTATTATGACACCTACACTTCTGGTTCAAGGGTTCCTTCTTCCGGAGCGTATACGTCCAGTACCAGCGATTCCTATACTTTATCCTTAACGGAAAATACCGGTTCAAGGTTCAGTATTAACGGGACAACTCTCAACCATGATAGTATGGGTACCAATGCAACCACCGACTATGCGACGGTTAAAATTGTGGGTGCAGGTGGTTCCAGTGGAAGCGTAAGGACAAGCGGAATTGTTAACCAAATTACCACCACCGACGCCTCACCTCACAGCGCATATACTCAAATTTCAATTGGTAGTGGTATAGCAGCCTCCGGTGGCAGCGCAACGGTTTCTGTAAGTGCTGGACACTGGTCCTATGACCGATATACGTCTGGTAGTGAAAACAATGAACACAATGTGACTGGTGATGGTTATCAAGTGACCGAGACCTATGATAACAATAATAGGTATAGCTATGCAAGCGGCACCCTTACCCATAGTTCGATGGGCACATCCCAAACCACCGATACTTGTACCTTAAAGAGTACGAATACCTCTCATACTGCAACCGCAGAGACCAGCGTCAGCGTGAGCAACACCGTCACTGGCACAACATATGACGACCCCGTTGTCACAGCGAGCTATTCGACCGCAGTGTCAAGTGCGGCTACATCGGTCAACCCGACATATAGTGCATGGCAGAAGATAACATATGCATATACGTCAAAAGCGACTTCATCAACAACTGCCGATACGGGCTTCAGTTGGTCCATAACGCCGACCAATGCCTGGACGAGTGACGGTGGTGGTATCTATCACGATAGCAACGCCTTCGTTCTCACCGCATCTACTGGTGCTATAACAGCACAGAGGAACCCTACCACAACGGCAAGAAGTTCCGCGGGGGTTACGTTCACAGCAACGAAGAACAGCAAGAGTGGTTCAGCGACCGTCTCACGTGCACAGAACGGTAATGCATACACCTATCTAAACACCAGTAGCTTGGCAGCTGATTCCGCCGGTACTACAAGCGGTGTATATGTATATTCCAATACCAGCTGGAGTGTGACCAACGCCAACACTGCTCTTACGTTCAGCTCAACGAGCGGTAGCGGTAGTGGCCCTCTTGGTGTCACTGCGCTAGCGAATAACGCGCCGACGAGTCGTACTTTGAACTTTACCGTGGGCTCTACAACCGTAACTGTGACACAGGCTGCGGGTGAGTGGACTGGATTGTATATTCAGGCGATATACGACTACAGCGTCCCAGTGGAAGACACCACATTCGTGGAGGTGGTCTTTGACGATAATACTTTCACCGGTAGTTTATGGTATAGTACCGACAAGGGCGCAACTTGGACGTCTATGTCGGCCTCAGATGGTATTGACATCGGAGCCGCCACCGATAACATGGTTTGCTTCAAAGGAAACAATGCTACGGGTGTCAGGTTTGATGTTATTGACCAAATGGGTGACACCAGCATATATTACAATGTCGGCGGAAACATTATGAGTTTGATTAACGCAAACAATTTCCAGACACTAACAACCGTACCCGCAAATGCATTCCCGGGAATGTTCGAATATAGAGGCGTAGAAGACCCCTACTCGACCGTTGCTTATTTATACCTTAACGACGCCAGCGAGCTACAGCTACCGGGAACCACCTTGGGTGAGAGTTGCTATTCGGATATGTTCGCCGGGCAGGCTGATATGCAGAACGGTCCGACGATGGGTAACGGTGGTGTAATAAATATGGGTGTAAGCTCTTGTTACGAAATGTTCTACGCTACCGGCCTTATGACTGAAACGCCAACCTTTACAATCGGCTCGGTTACCAACGACTCATGCTGTGCGATGTTCGCACAGCCCGCAATATCTGAGTATGACCACTACGGTTATAATGGCGGTGGTATTCAGACAATCAACATAACATTTGCCAATGATTTGCAGCTGGCCGGGGGCTCCCTTGATTATATGTTTGCCGGATGTCCAATTAGTGAGATTAGACTTCCGAATCTTATTCCATCAGGAGGCGATGACACCTTCGGAGCGCATGACATGTTCTACGATTGCGAAGATGTGGCCTATGTAAAATTTGACATTACCAGTAGTTATGGTAATCCATGCTCAGAAAATAGCTGGTGGGGCGGACAACTGTTCTATAACCTTGGCTATAACATAAATTATTCTGTCGGACAGGCCGTATACTTTGAAGCACCAAATGATGAAATGGTTAGTTTCTGGAGCGGCTGCGTCGGTAACGCTTGTGGGACGTTACCTAGTTGGGTTAAAGTCGGACCATATATTAAGTTAAACGATGACGTGTCAAAGAATTCCGGAGCGCATGGTTTCAACTGGGGTGTATCCTATACTAACAGTCGCGTCCCCGGTGAGTATCCGTTCGTGAGAATAGAAGGAACCGCACCTAGCGGAATGCTTTCCTCACGGCCGACGGTAGTTAATGGTTCCATGACACTTACAGGTGATACAACGACCTTCGGTGGAACCGGTTACACCAACGCTCTAAATTTCGTTTTAACCGCAAACAACGGGAGCAGCGATAGACAAATATCAATGAATATCACAGCCGAAACCAGGACAACGCCAGCAACGCCTTTTACCAGGAGCAAGAGAGTGACCGGCACGAGAAGTATTACGCAGTCTGCGGCCACACCTACATATAACTTCTCTGTTCGTCCGACCACGGTTAGCCTTGTTTCTGGAAGCACAAATTCAACGTTAACGATAGTCACGAACACTTCGTGGTCCGTTACGTCAAATCAGAGTTGGTGCACGTTAAGTCGCTACAGTGGAAGCGGAAGTGGAACAGTAACCATATATGTAACCGCAAATACAGGTGGAGCCAGAAATGCAACACTGACATTTACTGTTGCCAATATAGGTGAGCGTACGGTAAGTGTAGAACAAGCCTCCGCGCCGTCCTATAACTACACGTTCTACCATTATGGTTTGCTGGGTGATGATTCAGAGTGTTATACTAACGGATATCAAATCAGTAGTGGTAACGCCGCCGCCGTCAATTTTGACAATGGATTATATTCTTACGCTGATGCAAGGCTATACGGCACACATGGTATAAACGACAGAGAAGAAGCTTGCAACCTTTCAATGGGCAGCTATTATCAGACCGCCGAAACTTATACTACCTATAGTAGCACAGAGAGCTTAAATGGTGGCTATATTGTGTTTAATGGTACTGTCCAGCAGCTGCCCGATTGCATAGGGGGCGGTGGATATGGCGGCGCTGGGTGGATTCTTAAAATACGAGTTTATACTCACGGACACAGAGGAAGTTCGAACTATCTCATATCTGAGGCATATTCCAGCTATGCCGGCTCCCCTAGTTCATCTATGATGTTAGAAGACCAAACATATTTAAGTGGAACCATTAGCCCCGGTGAATATGACGTAGAGGTTGTGCTCGTAAGATGGCAGCAGGACTAACCAAAGAAAAAGGAGACCTTTCGGGGCCTCCTTTTTTATTCCATATCCATAAATTTTCCCCTATTCTCTCCGGAGTCTCTTAACATAAATATATCCATTGAGAACAGGAAATCCCATCCGGCATAAGTTACGTCAAATACATCGTTGCCACACCCGTCGGGAACAGCTTTGATACTCCAATCGCTAGTGCAATTGGTTTTGATGGCGTATTGGCCGTCAAGAACGGGCGCGTCAATGGGATTCATTATACCTCCTCGTCGGTGTTGTAGTACTTTATTATTCCTTCGGAGTCGATATAGAAGACATCCTTCGTATCATCAAGACAGTAAAATCGCCTATTATTGAGAACAACGGGCACCTTAACCATTGTATGTCCCACGACCTGGATTTTCTTCGAGGGAAGGTCCCTGCCATAGAATTCACGCACATCAGCCCATAACATACTGCCATAGCTTTCCCAACCACCACGATAGGTAGAAACATCGGCCAGTGCGGCTATGAACGAACGGAAGGTCCTCGTATCGCTCGTATTATGAAGAAGGTCGTTAAACTTCTTTGCCGTGGGCTTAAAATCGCGACCAAAGATAAAGACGTCGTTCTCAATCCATGAGGGGTTAATCCCGGCATGGCTGAAGAAAAAGTGTTTCTTATTGACGACCTTTTCCTTTGCCAGGTCGAAGAAGTCATAGTTATCGGCGAATAGTTGACTAATGTGCTTATGGTTGTTCCAGTCGTGGCGGCAGTCGCATATTCTGGAGCCAAGGACGTATCCGGCGTCATGATTGCCGAGAAGGAGGGTAATATTGGGATTATCCTTCCGGAGCGCCAGGATGCGCTCAAAAACATCGATAGAGTGCTCGGGGGTAATCCCCTCGTGGGGATAGGGGTCGAGATAGTCGCCAAGGAATATGATTTCCTTGTCCGGGTTCTCCATTACCGGCTCAACCCAGAATTCACGACCGTGAACATCCGGGACAATCAATATCTTAATATCCTTATTCTCCATATTAGTAATATTCTCCGATTAGTTGCATGCAGCCATCAACAGTCTTTCCCTCGAATTTCTCGGAACCCAAACCATAGACCCTAATACTTCCATCGGTAAAGCAAACCCACTTTCCCTCTTTTGCAGAGGCCTGCAGTCCGTCGGCCGAAAACGAGACTGTGTCTATATCGGTGAGTTTGTTCTCATTAATATAGTCGATGGTTGTTTGTACAAGAATTTCCAGGAGTTGCTTGACGTTCTCCTTAGTTGTTATGGGGTTCTCGAAGTTCCTATAGTCCGAAAGAACAAGCCCGCGTATGTTTGCAAAGAAAAGGTCCTGCTGCTTCGGGTCAAGACGCTTAAAAGATTCGATAGCCTCGGTCAATTCCTTGGGATATTCCTGCTTGGCAGCCTCCTTGCGCTTTTTTATTTCTTTCTCGGGAGCCGGCTTCACCTTTTCGGGTTTCCTATATTTTTTCACCACCTCGTCATGGTGTTCTTTCTGGGCCTCCTTGAGTTTTTGGAGCAGGGCGTTGATTCTCGCCTTATGGGCGAGATATTCAGGGCTATTCTCGAAGGATTCCATTTCCTTGTCTATTTCTTCGTTTATAGCCTTCTCTTTGGGGGATTCCTCGAAGAGTGCTTCGTAGTAAGTTTTTTCTTTCATATCGCAAAGGTATAAATAATTATTGGGAAAACAAAAAAAGGAGTGGCGAAAATCGTCACTCCCTTGATTTAAGAAGGATAACCTATTAATAGGTACCGCAGTCGATAACCATTTCGGTGAAGTCGATGGTGATGGTGCTTGCGGTCTCGCTGGTGGTGACACCGGTGATACCGGAAACTGCAACATCCTGGACAGCGCCATCAGCGGTTGTCTTGACAGCAGCGAGTTGGGCGGTAACGGTAGAACCGGAAGTGAAGCCAGAACCGAGTTTGCTGTTGATAGTTGCGATATCCTGTGTATTCTGGGTAACAGCGGTATTAACAGCGTCAACGTATGCCTTAACGTCAGAAGCAACTGCGAGACCGTCGTCTTGAGCGGTAGCAGCAGAAACGTCCTTAGTGGTTACGCTAACACCAACAGTTTGGTTCTTATTGGACTTTGCGCTAACGTTTGTCGTGACAAAGGTACCATCTGTGCCAGCGGAAATGCTGGTAAGCATTGCACCGTCGAGTCTGGTGATTTCGCTTGCGACAGTCTTACCAGAGCTGAAGTCGCCACCAAGCTTGGTATTGATGTCGGTGATGTCCTGACTGAGAGCACCGAGTTCGGCCTTTGCATCGGAAGCGAGGACAAGACCATCGTTAGAACCGGCAATGGCGTCGTCGATATCGACAGTCACAGCGCTTGCGCTGATGGTTTCCTTATGAGTAGAAGAGTCAATTCCACTTATGGTGAGGGTGATGTAGCTGCTTGAACCAGTTGCAAGTCCTTCGTATGAGTTAGCAACGAGGGTAGCAATCTTGTCGGTGAGAGTGGTCTGAGTGAAGCCCGTACCTACGATTCCCTCGAGAGCGGTAATTGCGCTGGCGTTAGAAGCGGCAGTACCAGAAACGGTATTAACATCCGTTGCGATATCGTCGGTAACAGTCTTAACAGCGAATGCGGTTGCGAGACCGTCCGTGTCATCGGTTGCGGTGCTAATAGCGTGGGTCTTAATCGCAGCAGTGAAAGGAAGGTTCTGGTTGGCGAGGGTACCAGCGGTAAAGCCAACATAGTCGTCACCTGTGATAGATACTCCGGTAAGAGCAGCAGCTGCCGCATTCTTTGCGGTCAGTACATCTGCGCTAACTGAGCCAACTCCGGTGTAACCAGAGAGAACGTTCTGAAGGTCGCTCGTGGCAGAAGAGAGCGTATTGACGTTTCCAGAGATAGTTCCGAGAGTGGTCTCCGTTGTTGAAGTGTAAGCGGTGAAGCCAGAAACGGTCTGATAAGGAGCGAGGTCGACGGTTCCGCCAAGAGCGTCCCAACCTTCTGCACGTGTTTCAGCTGATGCGGCATCGAGGACCCAAACGTAGTTGGTACCTGCAGGAGTTGTACCGGTAGCCGCGGTCACGTTCCAAACGTCACCCTTGGTATTGCCGGTAAGAGGCAGGTCGTTATAAGTAGCCTTGGTACCTTTCACGCGATAAACGCTGGTGATTGCGCTGGCAACCTTGTCGTCAACATAAGTCTTGACTGCACCAGAAGTTGTGTCGAAACCGGCGAGTTGGCTCTGAATGTCAGCAACGTTACCTGCTACGCCACTAACCTCGGTATCAACATAAGTCTTAACGTCAGAAGCCTCGGCAACACCCTTAGTGGTACCAGTAGCGGTAGCAACGGGCTGAACAGTAAGGGCGGCGCTGATGGCCTGGGTAGTTCCCTGGCCCTTTTCAGAAACGGTAACAGTTACATAGTTACTGTCTGTGCCGTGAGAAACGCTCTGGAGAGCTGTGCTAGCGGTTGTGAGAGCGCTGGTAGCGGTATCCTGTGCGGCATCAACGGCGGTCTTAATAGAACCGGTCTCGCTGTAGCCAGAAACCACACCCTGGAGAGTATTAACATTACCGGTAATAGCACCGAGCTGTGCGGTAACGGTAGAAGCTGAAGATACACCATCGCCGAGCTTTGCGTCAACGGCGCCAATCTCTGCCTTTGCGTCAGAAGCAAGAACGAGACCTTCGGTATTCCCAGAGATATCGGCTGTAACAGGAGCCGCAGAAACGGTCTGCGTTGTTTCACCCGCACCCTTAGCAGGAATTGTAATAGTCACAAGAGCACCCTCTGCGTTGCTTGCAGAAATTTCGCTCAGCGTGCCAGACTGGATAGAAGAAACAACCTCAGTGAGGCTGGAGGTTGTGAAACCGGTACCAACAATTCCCTTAAGAGTATTAACTTCCTGGGTAACACCGCTAACACCGGCGTTAATTAGCACCTGAGTAGCGGCAGAGTCAATGAAGTGTGCGAAGGTTCCTTCGTTCTCAACGCTGGTGGCGATGATGAGTTCAGGATGCTCAGCGTTATGCTGAACAGCAATTTCACCTAAACGCAGTCCTTCCGGAGCGACAACATTAGGTAATGTAGTACCAGTAGTGTGCAGATTAATTAAATGTTTTCTTGCCATATTAATTTATTCTTTGTTTATTGGTTTATTTCCTTTATTTTTCGTTTCTAATAAATAGTGATTAACACCTAAAAATCCTGAAGAATTTTCCTGATTTTTGTATCAAGATAGTTCATCTTCGAAACCAGTAGGTCGTAGTCGTATTTGGACACCGTTGGAGTATCGTCAGGACCCTTTGCCGCACCCAGTTTCCTGGTAGAACCAAAGGTCTTGTCAACCCTGTAAGCGTGTGTCTCGTAGGCGTTTGGCACGAGCCTACCGAATTCAAGACCACCTTCTCCAATAGTGATAACTATAGGCTTACCACTGATGAGGTCCTCACTAAACGAGAAGCGGTAGTATCCGGCATAATCACCCTCAGTCTGGTAGACACCCATCACGCCGTCGGCGTAAGGAATCTGACTAATATCGGCACCGGCATATTCATAGGGTTCGTCGCCTATGTAGAGCCGTGCATAGATGTCATCCGCGAAGGTGAGGTATTGAATCTGGAAACCGCAACCACTGTCAAACGGAGTACCCTCGCCGTCCTTCGGGGTAAGGAGAGGGTCAGACCAACCTTCAATGGTGTGGTAGGCGTCGAGCGAGCTCTCAACGGCGAATGGCCCAAACTCAGCGGGGAGCGTACCGGTAAACACCTGCCAACCGAAGTCCCAAAGAACCCAGCTTGTGCCGGCAGGACGATTGCCATAGGCGTTCGTCACCTTCCAAATATCACCGACCGATGCTGATGCGGCAGCAGGAAGGTCTTCGAAATTCTCCTTAACACCCTTATAGTCAAAGTTAGTAGAGAAGTACTGAACCTTGAATACGTTATCAGTTGCAAGCCTACCGGCGAATGAGCTCGGATTTCTGGAACCACGAAGCACACCTTCAACACCACCAAACGGGTTATTACCATATTGGTAGTTCAAGTTGGTAGGATTAAGGCCAGGAAGTGCCATTGAACATAGTGTCAGAGATGACAAGTTGTTGCAGGAGTTGAAAGCGCTGTACTGAATCTGAGTTACGTTACCCTTTATCACTACGGACTCGAGGTTGCGGCACCTCTGGAAACTTCTGTTACGAATAATCTTTATTCCCGCACCAAGAACCACCGAGCGGAGACCCGTGCTGTCCTGGAACACGTCCTCACCGAGAGATGTTACACTATCCGGGACGTCAAGGGTTGTGAGGTACTGGCAGTTAGCGAAGGCCAGACCGCCAATTGATGTCACGGTGTTAGGTATCGTCACTCCGGTAATCTTGTTCTTCTGGAACGTGTTGGAGCCGATAGATACTGTACCGGGCGCGATTGTCATTGAGGCCCTGCCGTAAGGAACATTAACCAGGGAAAGACCAGAAGGCGTTACTGCGTACAGGCAGCCGTCAATAGACTGGAAGTGAAGCCCGTTATCCTCTGCCGGGAGTAGGTATTCCTGAACATTGGATGAGCCTTCACCTGCGATGAAGTGAATACCATAACCGGCATTAACCACTATATCATCACCGGTTTCGGGTGAGTTATAGGAAGCCACCGGCAGGGTTACGCTCGTTAGGCTGGCGCAGTTGTTGGCGATATTTGAAGAAACCCTGAGGTATTTAGGGAATACCACAGATTCGAGGTTCGCACAGTCGGAAATAAGGTACTGACCATCACCACCAATTACGTCCACAATAGAATCGGGGAGTACCAGTGATGTTAGATTGTTACATGCGGTAATAAAGTACTGACCGATAGTCGTAACTGTGTTAGGAATATTGATTTCATCCACGGTCAGACCACTGAATACCCTTGTTCCAATCCTTTCAAGGAAAGGAGGGAAGAGAATAGTCTCGAGCACCGGGCAGGCTGCAAATGCAAAGGCCGTAAGCTCTTTAAGGTCTCTCGACGCACTCATATCAATAATCGTCAGGGCGCTATTGCCATAGAACTGATACTGGCCCATCTCGATAACAATCTGGTTAAGGGTTATCTTGGTCAGCTTGGTGTTACTGAACGCATAATCGTGGAGTACGAAGCAGTCCTCATTAAGGTAATAGTCAGCGTGGTCGTCCTTTCCGCAAGGATACTTATAGAGCGTTTGCAGGGTCTTATTGAAGAGAAGACCGTCAACCGCGGTGTAGTAAATGTTTCCCTCGCTAACCTTGAATTCGGTTATCGCGGGACCTCTAAGCAGGTAGCGGTCGAGGTGGCCGTCATTGAAGGGGCCTATACCGGCAGGAATCTCAACACTCTGCAGATACGCGTCCGATGAAGGGGTTATGGAACCAACGGTTTCGAAGGCACCGTCCAGGATATCGGTAAGGGTATCAGGCACATAAAGGGTGTTGGCGCTATCTCCGGCACCAACAGCAAGCTTGGTTATAGCCCTGGTATTACCAAAGGCATAAGGACGGATAACACGAACAGTCTCCGGCAGGCAAATCCTCTTGAGACTATAGCTGTTATAGAAGCAGTAGTCAGGAATTGTTGTTATGTTAATACCGTCGGCAAATGACACGGACTCAAGAACGCTACACCCCTGGAAGGCGCCGTTACCAATCTCAGAAACACTCTCAGGTATGGTTATGTTTCTAAGGCTTGAGTTCTGGAATGCATGTTCGGGGATTGATTCAAGGTTCTTGAACTCCTCGAGCTCGTAGAAGTCGAAAGTGTTACTAATAAGGCCATTGAAGCCATCTCCAAGGTCAGTCACTGCAAGAGCTTCGTCGCGGGTAAGAACGTTGGAATCTATAGCCCAGTGAGAAGCAAACGCAACCTGCATAACGACTGGGTTGGACTGGATTGAAAGGATAACGTTCTCGTTAAGGAGAAGGAGTTCCTTAGCCTGCTCAACCGGCGAACCGTTAAGAGGGGTAACAACGGCAGAAAGTACGATGCCATCAGAAGTGGTAGGTTGGTCGTCGCTTGTGTAGAGATGATACTTACACTGGTCGTTAGGGTCAACACCACTGCGTTCGTAGTCAATGTAAGGGGAAGACAGTGTTGAGAAACCCCAATCTACATGATATGTACCGGTAGCGGGTTTTCCGCTGTCGTCGTAGACACTAAGAGTGTAGTCATATACGTTATTCCTCTTAAGTGACGTTGTACCCGCAAGCACGAGGTCGTCCACGCTATTGGCGTAGGTCGGGTCGTTAACCCTGAGCTTAATCTGGGACTTGAAGTCATTGGAACCGGTATAGCGATAAGTTACGTTAACCGTAATATCGGTATTCTCGTTAAGGACAAGCTCCTCGGTTGTGAGAAGGCCGGTACCGGCAGCACTGTCACTGGTAATGGTTACACCTTCACGGGTGTTGTAGCCCTCACCTTCCATTATATTATATATAACGGTAGAGCCGGGCTCCCTGACAGGGTAAATGTCGCAGGTGTAATGAACCTCGGTGTCTTCCTTGGCGGTAACCTCAGTCTTATCGGCATTGATGATGACGAAAGGAACGATACAGGTTACGTACACAGGAGGATTCAGATTCTTGTAGAAGCAGTTGCTACCGAAGATATTCTTGATGCGGTTAACGCGCTCCACGGTGGCATCGCGGTCATCACGAACCTCGATGTTGTCAGTAATAGTAACAACACCAATGAGGTTGAATGATTCGCAAGAGTTCTTGAGAGTCTCGATAACGTCAAGGTCTGCATAGGTAAGCCTCCACTCGAAGCCCTGGATGTCTACGTTGCAGTTGGCAAAGTTGCCGTTGCGTTGGTTGTACCATTTCTTAAGGAGTGTAAAGCTCGTTGTTTTAAGCTTATCGCAGTTAATGATATCCAGCCTGGTAACGTTCGACATGTCATCGTTCTCGAAGATAATGTTGTCGAGCGTCAGGTAGTTAACACCATTAAGGATAAGGGTGTTATAAGCTGCAGGCAGGGTCATCCTCTCCATACGGGAACCATTGGCGAGCTCAACCGCGAGAACGCCGCTTCGAGGAGCATATACTTCCTTCACGGTAGGGTTCTTGCTGAGGTCAAGGCTCGTCATTGCCTGGAATCCTTGGATATCGATGTATTCAAGCTTGTCAGCCTTCTCAAGGTCACGGAAGTCCTCCGGTTTCAGAGCGCTGGCACCGGTATTAATCTTGCCTTCCTTACCGAGGATGAGGCGCTTAAGTTGTGAGCCCAGAACCTCGTTGTAAACACCAGTCAACTCAAGGCTCATAAGGTATGAGGCGAAGTTGCTAAGGTCAAGCTCGGAGATGTAAGGAGTTGCATAGATTTCCACAGGGTCACCAGGGGCGAGACCGGACATACCGCCATCGGCCACGTCAAAGGTCAAAGGCAGGAAGTGTCCCTGGTCATCCTTACGGGAAGGAATACCAGTCTGTCCGTTCGCACGGTTAGTAATACCCCAACCGTAGTTCATAAGCTCGGTAGGCATAATCGTGAACCTAAGGCCCGTAGTACCTTCGGGGGCATCAGCCTTGAAGAGTACCTTCTTGTTCTTGTACTCACCGCTGACAAACTTACTGTCGAAGTAGGTGAAGCGCTTGTTAAGCCACCAGGTTCTGTGTGAGGTACGAGGACCCTGCATCTTTCCAAGGTGGTTAAGGTTCTGCTTGGTGTATGAGTCCACATATTTGAACTGTGCGTCCTGGTTAAGGATTCGCTCGCACCAGGCGTTGGCCTGTTTCTCATTGAACATCTGGAGGGTCTTATTATAGGTAAGACCGGCGTTGTAGAGAGCGTCGTCCATTTCGGAAACGATGGTCATGAATTCGTTATCGGCTTCAAGGTTGTTCCAGAGAACTGAACCGTGGCCGGCGTATGCGTAACCACTTTCATTGGACCATTCGTAAACTTCCTCACCAACAAGGTACATGTCGCCATCCTCAGGGGTAATAGCACCAATTTCAACCGCGTGGAGCAGGTCGTCAAGGCTATCATACGAGCCCTTGCAGGCATCAATCTGTTCCTGAGTAGGTTCTGCGTGCTCAATCCACTGGCCGGTACCGGTACGTGTGCTACGGTCAATATCAGGACCGTAAACAAGCTGACCGTCGTTGTTCAGACCAAGGATGGTATCGTTATCGTAGTTGATGTAGAACCATTTGCAGTGGTTACCGATGGACTGTACATATTTCTTGTCGTTATAGACATAGGATATGGTACCCTCGGAGGTGAACATACTGTTCTTAACCACCTGGTCAACGCCGCCGAAGCGCATGAGGTAGATGTAGTAGGCCGCCATCTTGAAGATGTCGAGATAATCCCACTTTTCTTTCTCGAATTTCAGCTTTTGATACTTAACGAAGTCCTCGAAGGTATTCACCACGTAGTTACCATTTGCCTGGTAGTACTTGGAATCCTGCTTGTAGATAGGGTCCTCATCGTGTTTGGTTTCGCCACTGATGGTAACCGTCATACCGGGCCTATAGGCTGATTCCGTTTCCATTGTTGAATGGCACCATACGTAGAATTCACGCAGGTTGGTCATACCACCCTTTGTGTCGGCATCCGGGATGTCGTCCTCGATTTCGGGGTAACGGAACTCAAATGCCTTGTCCCAATCACTATCAAATTCATCGACGTCTGCCGTGAAGTTAGATACGCGGTTTTCGTTCTCGAGAACCTCAACGCAGTAGTTCTTGTTGTATTTCTCACCGGCGGTCATAACCTTCTCGGCAAAGACCGTCATATAAGGTTCACCGGCAATGGTGGCGATACCCTTCTGATATGTCTTTGAGTATTCATATGCAGTGGCGCAGAGGGTGACGATGTAGTCCATCGTGGTAAGCTCCTCACCAGAGGTCTTACCCACCTTTTCACGGACCTTCTTTTCAAGGTCGCTGACGTTGGCAAAGTTCTGGGTTGAAGAACTCCAGTCGTCAGGGAAGAGAACCTTAGCTTCCTCATAGGCTGCTTCGGTAATTTCGTTATACTCGTATTCCTGGTAGGCAATACCGTCAATATCACAGAAACCGAACACAGATTCGGTTGATTTATCGTTATTGAAGTTATACTTACCGAGGAACTTCCAGTTGATATCATCGAGGTCATAGCGATAGAACACCACGCAAGGGAAGCCGTCAACAGTTGTACGGACGTCCATCTTGTTTTCGGGGTCGCTCATAGTAACGGCCTGGGCGCGTGTTCTTGATACGAACGTTCCCTCAAGGGCTGCGTCTCTCATAACCTGGTTCCATAGACGGGCGACACCGGTATTGTGGGACGATGATGATTCTGCGTAGTCAGCCTTGAATGTCCAGCAATTAACCTTCTGAGGTGTTCTTTCACCTTCGGAAGACGTTCCGTCAAGACCACTCTTGAAGGCAATCTTACCCTTACCGGGTTTGGACTTCCACGTACCTTCGATATCACTCATTGTGGTACCGGTATGTGTGATAGGCAGAGGCCAGTCACCATACTTACCCTTAGCCTTATCCTTAATATAGAGACGGAGGTTCTTCTTGGGGTAGTTCATTGAGGAAGTACCCTGGCAAGTCATCTGTGCATTCTCTACTACGAAGTTCGTCGTAGGGTCGAGGTTGTTGATGTATTGGACCTGGCGTAGAAGAATAGGGGTACTCTTGTCGGCCGTGCCGAAACTCATTAGGTTCTCGATATTGTTCCTCTCCCGGTCGTAGTCGGTGAGGAGAAGGATAGGGAGCGTTGAGGAAATTCTGTTGAGGTCAAACACGCCGGCAGTTGCGTAAACGTTGTTCCTGTCGTAGATGGCCTTCATCTCCTCGTAGGTGTTCCTATAGAGGATATAGTTATTCAGCACTTCGTCAGAGCTAAGCTGCAAACGATAGATACGGATATGGCGGAGCTTGATGCTCGCCTGGCTGGTACCCTCGATAATGATGTTCTTGTCGGCAGCGAAGGAAGATGTTACCTTTGAATATCCGGCAGCACCGCACGCGGCACCATTGACATAGATATACATAAGGGGCTTACCCTGGGTTTCAGGGTCAACTACGAACGCTATGCGGTTGTTCTCACCACTCTTAAACTTGGTAGACACCTTGTTCTGGGCGTTATCGTTAAAGATTGCCTCAGAAGCGGTAATGAGAATACCAGGAGCATTGTCGCCTTCGTTCTTAATCTTACATATCACGGCGTCATCACTGGACACGTTGAACGTTGAGAACTCGATTTCAAAAGCGAGACCATCGTCCTTAACTGCAGAGGTAAGAGGCTTGCAGTTAATTTCGATAGAGTTACCGTTAGAGATAATCAGCTCGTCGTTGTTCCAACCAGAGGTCTCATCCCAAGTAAAACCGTTAAAGGTCGTGGTGTACTCTTCGGCACCAACACGCGATACCCACTGGTCCCTGTTCTTCTGGTCGCTGTTGCTCTTACCGTTAGCACGGAGGTTGAGCATAAGACCGGCGTCGATTTCCTTGATGCCAAGGTCGTTCTTCTCGACGTTAACACCAATGGTATATACCGTGTTCTCGGCAGTGATTTTCAACACACCGTCACCGTCCTTAGTAGGAACGATACTCGAATCCCAAATCTGGCCGTTCTCCACGGAGTTGCTGTATTGAACATCAAGCTTCATGAGAGCGCCATCGATGTGGTAGAGTGCAATGTTGGTATCCACGCTACGGGAGTTGTTCTTGTAAACGGCTACCGGGAGTTCGTAGTCTGTATACTGGACCATATCGTAGATGACAGGCTCGAGGTATGTTTCTCCGGTAAACGGGTCCTGACCGATTGGCAGCGCGAGAGATGTCGCCACGATAGGTGATTCACCCCCGGCGTAGACGATGAAGTCCTTATAGTATGTTGGAGTATAGAAACGTTTCTCGTTAACCACCAACCATGCGCGATACTGAATGTTGTGGCGCCCTTCGGAGAAGTGCTCCGAAGTGATTGCGAAGGTTTCGGTCCTTCTGCCCTGCTCCTGTCCACCAGGAATAGGGTCGGGCATCTGCTGTTCCTCACCATCGACATACCACTCGATATATTTGTTAACGTTAGAAGAACCGGTAACGGACCAAGTAATAGAGAGAGAGCTGGTCTTGCCGCCGGACACGTCGTGAACCTTCGAAATGTCGTAACTATCTTCCACCTTCAGGTTAATTACCTGATAGATGATTGTGGTGTTGGCCACAGCGTTACTGGTACCACCGACCACGTTGACAGCGACGGTGTTCTGGCCCTCGTTGATATAGTTATCAACGGTCAGCCTATCCTCCTCACCGGTTTCACGGATATGGGTAAGGAAGGTCTTGGAGCCGTCCGGACGGGTAATGGTATAGTTAATGTTAACAGCCTCTTTAAGAGGGCTATCGTCCTTGTCATAGGTATTGACCGTGAGTACCACCTCATTACCTTCCTGGCCAACCAGTATTGCATTGGTAGGCTTGGTGTATTCTTCGTTAAGGTCGATGACAATACGGTAGTTGGAATAGCTGTTGAGCTCCGCAAGCTTCAGCGCTGCGATTTCAGGGTCCATAGGGTCGTCGTCCTCGTGCTCAAGGTAAAGGTCGCAGGATTCCTCGTCGGTAAAGATATAGAGCTTACCCTTGGAGTTATCGTAAACGTAACCCCATTTACCGTTCAGAGATTCCTTAACGAAATCCTCTACGCTTTGGCCGGCAGCATAGTCGTAAGTTTCACCGCTTTTGACAATCGGGCCACCCCATTTGTCATCTTTTTCAAGTTTGCCGGTGTAGATGTTCTTCTTTGCCATTATATTGTTTGTTGTTAGTCGTTATTATGGTATTTCCAACCGTCGGTTCCCACATAAGGGGCGGAGCCAATCCAATAGCCACGTCCGAAGCAGGATGAGATAAATTCCCATACCAGCCTCACGCCGCGATAAACGGCGGCAATAGCCCTTTCCCCTCTATTTATAGCCCCAACGGGACGTAAACCACGGTATATCATAGTCTTTAGTCTTCGTAGATGTAATATGTTGTGTCAGGGTCCACTTCGCCGGCCTCTACCAGCGCGTCGTATTCTTCCTGTTCAAGGTATCGCTCCTTAGCGAAGGCGTTGGTTATATCATAGTAGACATAACCATATTCATCGGCGTTTTTCTTATATTTAATATAAAGGTACACGCCAGCGGGATACTCATTGCCGTCGTCACCGATAAACGGCTCGGTTTCCGTAATTACCTTAATCTCTTCGATGCCCGTGGATACCTCGATATTATCAACCTCTTCCTGGAGGTCCAGCAGATGCTTGGCGGCCTTACCGAACGCCTCGTCAATGGTATCGGCACTGGTAATGGTAAGGGCGGTTCCGGATTCTACGGAAATCGTATATCCGTTAAGCTTAATGTTCTCGGCGCTTGTTATGTTGATTACCTTACCCTCAAGTTCGCCGGCGGTCATGATGTAAATACCGGGGGTGTCAGGGTCGTTGCAGATGATAATCTCACCCTCGCGCATAAGCTCGTCCTTACCCAAACCATAGAAGTTGATTTTCTTCAAACCGGTAAAGGCGAACTTGTTGATACTCTCGGGATTCCTGAAGTGTTTGTTTATGATTAATTTACTATCAGCCATCGTCTTTGTCTATTTTGTTATAAATAGTTAGGCGGGCAGAAAAAGGGCAATAAAAAACCCGCCAAAAAGGCGGGAAACAAATGGTTATAGTTCGTCACGTTTAAGGACGTTTTCTATTGGTCGCCCACCAAAGGTTGGCTCTATTAAAATAGACGGGTCCACGGGGCCAAACGGGGTGTTCGTGCCGTGTGCATACCAGGTAAAGAATTTGGACTGCATCAGCAAAGTATCCGTCCACATAATCTTGTCGAATGTGTTGTTGAAATACTTGGCAAGGATGAAGCTGGATATAGTCTGGTCCACCCTTTCGATTCCGGATTCGGCATCACCGAGATACTTCAGGAAGGCATAGTTAAGGAGATTGAAGTCGGTGTTATACTTGTCGTTAATCTGGATGCTGTAACACATTTGCAGGAGGCCGTTATTCTTCTTCACGTCATACCCCTCCAGCTGCTGCAGGAAGGCGCTGATGTGGCTTGCCTGCTGAGCCGGATAACCTCTCTGGGTAATCCAGGCGACGTATTCGTCGTATAAGTTAGCCCTTGTGGGGTGGAGCATAAAGCTGGCCTCGTATCCACCTTCGATAAACCTATCAATGAGAGGGTCCAGGTTACTCTCGACACCCACACTACCGTCGATACGGAGAAGAATTTTCTCGTTAACATATTTGAAGGGATTGAAACGAATCTGGTAGCACTTGTCAAAGGTCGAGCCGGAAAGAGTATTATCACAAATCACCTTCCAGGTGTTACTTTCGTCCACGAGGTCCGGATTATCGGTTATCATAACGTATGTGGCCCTATCACTCTTTTCCTTTATTGGGTGAATCTTTTCGTAATTCTTTCCTATAATGTAGGAAAGCACCGCGTATCTTTCTTTTCCTTTCTCCATGTTAATTGGTGTTAATTCGATTAAAATTTGCGGAGATGGTCTTGAGGAATCGTTTCACCTTATACCAGAAGGTGGGGTTCATTTCCTTGTCAATGCTCTTGCCAAGGCCACCCATAAGCTGCACGGCAAATGCCTGCTTGGAAGCCTCAACAGCCTCATCCTTACCTGCCATCTCTCCCTTGAGGAGTGTTACTTCTTCCTCAAACTTTCCCATTTTTCGTGATGTCTTCAACAGTCATGAGGTCGTCCTCGGGGATTTCCTCGGTTATTACGTTCTTGTCACTGGTATGGTCCTCAAAATATTCCTCGACGTGATGGATAAACCACACAACGCCGGAAGTGAAGCAGCAATCCAGAATCGCGGCCAACCACCAGAGGTCGGTACCGATAAACGCGATATTGAACGGCGTAATTGGCACGGAGAGGAAAAACCAGTCGAATAGGGAGAAAAACAGGCCAAAGTTAGCCGGGAAGCACATCATACAGGTAAACAAGGTACCGAAATGGTCCCCGATACGGTTGGCAATATACCGAATCCACTCGAAGATTCGGAACGGGCCGCTACCAAACACGAACATATTGCTTATGCCATAAGCAACAATGCAGTAGCAGAGTATCATCAATCCACTAGTCATTGGTCTCTGGTGTTTCGGGCTTTATTGGTTCATCTTTCTTTTTACTACCCCTTTTATTTGTGGTGGGGATAGTAAAGGGGATTTTTGGCGAATCCCCCTCAGGGGATAGAGTAATGGTCAGTGTCTTGAGCTGCTCGAGGGTATAGCGGTCGTCGGAGAAGATATCACGGAGCTCCTGATACTTCTGATTGAATAGAACCGCCTTCTCCTGGGCCTCCTTGTTAATCCTGACGTTGTAGTCGATAGCATCGAACACCGTTTCGAATTCGGTGCTGATTTCAGCCCAGAAAACGATGAGACCGTTTTGGACGCTACAGTTAACCCCGTTAAATTTCGTGGCCGTCGTCTCCTCATCCAGAATCCAATCTGAGGGAAATTTCAATACTACATAGATATAGTCCCCATTGTCGGTGTTGGCGACCTTCATTTCCTGGAAATGGTCGCCCAGGGTTTTAATCCTGCTCTTGATATCTGACATTACGCTGGTAGTCCTGTGATGATAATTGTTAATATGTAGGACAGGGAAAGTCCCACGGACACCCTCCTGAAGGTATCCCACTTATATTCCTTGGAAAATCCCAGGAGAGCACGCAGGAAAGCGAACCCTTCCCGGAAGAGGTATAGGATTGCGTATACCAAAATAAAAATCGCTATCTTGTTTAACATAACCTTTGTTTTGTTAAAAGATAGCGACTAATGGACTAAAAGTCAAGAAAATTAGTATTTTAACTCGTTGTTAAGTAGGATGGCAAATTTATTGGCGGCCTTCTGCATCGTTACCATGATATATTCCTTTGACATTGGCTCGCTCTTGCAGTATTCAACGCCTATGGCGCCGGTAATCGTATATTGGCCATACAGGGCCATCATTGAGAAGTGGTTCACTTCGTCACCTTGCAGTCGAAGGCTGAAGGTTTGGTCAACCTCATTTAATTCCTCCAGCGTTCCGGACCAGAAATTGTTGTTGAAAAGGAACGTGCAGAAGCCATATCTCTGCAGGCGTACGTTTTTATATTCCTCTTCAAGAAGGGGCATTCCGGGCCTTACGTTTTCGTATGTCATATCAACATAGAGGAAAGGCAGGTTGGAAAGATTGGTGCCACCATTGTGGGCCTCTACGATAAACACACGGTCGGCGTTTAGTGATTGCCTTAGGTCGAGAAGAGCCTCACGAATCTGGGGGTCGGCCTGTATGCGCTTATCAACGGCTTCCTGGTGCTGCCTGGCCTGAATTTTCTGGACCTGGTTAATGAACACGTCCGGCTTAAACGCCAGGGTTCCCACGGTGATGGTTATGAACAGGAGCATTATAGCGGTCAAAATGCCGCCCAGCCCATAGTCCTTCTTAAGTTTGAGAATCCTCTCGAGCCATCCTATGACGCTGCCGGTTTCAGAAGGTGCCGGCGTTGCCTGTGTCGCTACATTCTTTTCTTTGTTTTCCATAGCACTACGTGGGTTATTCGTTTATTTTTCTTGCGTTGTCAAGAGTTTTCACGAAACCCTCGTTACTTTCGTTAAGTCTTTCACTGGGCTTGCTCCCCCTAAAGTAGTCACTGGAGTCATAATTGAACAGACTCTTCATCCTGTTAAGGGATTCGTTGAATTTCTGCTTGTCTTCGTGCTCCAGGATGTTGGCGCGATTATCGGACCATTCAACCAGATATTGGTTTCCGGTCTTATCCTTCATCTTGAAAACGCAGCCCTCGTTCTTGAATTCGTCGGGGATGCGGGATATCATATGATTTTCGGTAAGGAACGTTGTTTTCTTGAAGAAAACCGTCTTAACCTTGGACTCGTTGACGTAAGCATGATTACGCTTGAAGATATCGGGCTTCTTCTCAGCCTGACGATAACCCTTGAGGCCGGTTCCGGCATCAATCTCCTTGTTCTTCGCAATGGCCTTACCGGTGTCGGAAATAGCCTTATAGAACTTCTTGTTGCCGTCATTTTCGCCAGACTTCTCAAGACCGTTGTCCTTCTCGTCTTTTGAGGTATAACCTTCAGCGTGTGCCTTCTGCTGTTCCTTCCACTCCTTATCGGGTTCGAAGTCAAAGTCGGCGTCGAGTGTAGTCTTATTCCAATCACGTTTTTCGTAATCGGCAATTTCGGGGGCCTCTAATTCCTTTCCGTAGTGTTCCTTGGAAATCTTTTTTGCGTCGTTGTAAGCCTTGTCGTTAATCTCTTTGTTCTTTACTTCCACTTCGGGGCCAAGCACTGGCTTGAACTCGTTCTTGGAACTTGCCTCCTTGATAAGAGATTTTAATTCGCTTACGGTGTATACTTTTTCCATGTCGCGTTTATTTTATTTTTAATATAAATAGTTAGTTCTCCTGAGAAATCTGGGACATCAGCTCATTTATCTTAAGTTCAACTTTAGGTAGGACTTCTTTGTCAAGCCATGGAATCTTACCAACGGTCAGGTCCTGTTGTTCACCACCGACAACACATATTTGTCCGGGCGCATAATCCCAGTCAAGACCAAGAATCTTCCAATCGTCGGCTTCGTTGTCGAAAATAAATTCGGCCGGGTAAATAACGAGGTCTATGCCCTTGTCTCCAACCCTCTGCTCGTGGAAAGTTTGGGCCTCAAAGGGTAGCCCCAGTTCGTCTTTTTTCTGGTTGAAGTCAGCGATGGAGGTCGCCTCTATTGGTTCTTCCTTTTCCTCATCTTCATCATCAATACCGGCGATTTCTTCCTCGCCGTCATAGTCCTCATAATCACCTATTTGCCTATAAATGGGACGAGAGCTCTCAAGGATGGTTCTGACACTGGCATCCACCATCTCTCTGATATCGTTTTCTGTTAATCTAACTTGTTTCATATTAATATGGTCTAAAGTTTCTATTTCCGATTATTCCTGTGTTTATCATCATGCCGGTACAGAGTTGTTGCCAGTACAGTTTCTCCAGTTCCTTTGGGTCCTGATACGGTTTTTTCAACTCTTCTTCTATCTTTTCGTTTATTTTTGCCACGTCGCGCATTGCGTCGATATTAAGTGGCAGTCCGTTCTGATTCCACATAGCTTAAATCTTTTTCCTGGCACCAAGGGTCTTACCCTCGGGTATTCCGCTTTTTATAATATTTTTATGGTCGCAGGTTTCCTTGTCACCAAATGCCGGCCACGCCAATTCACCAGCCGGCGTTACGTCGGACGTACTGGCGGTAGCCTCGTCAAGAACCTTCTTGATATGGGCAACCTGGTCTTCTCTCATAAAGATAGTTCTTTTTATAGGTTTGTCAAGGGCTGTAGAGAACTCTCCGGCTTCAAAGTTATTACCGCCACCCTGAAGTGCGCCGGCACAGCCGTCCTCGTTAATCGGGCAGCCTTCCACTATATTTGATTCGAATAGGTCAATAAATAAGTCTCTCATTTTGCTCTTAAACCCCTCCCTGGGCAGTTGATATTTTATGGTAAACACGTCCTTTCCGTCATCACCCGTTTTAATAGACTCCTTTCGATAAAGGACCGGGCCTTTGCTCTTGTCTCCCTTGGGTGATTTTATAAGGATTTCAACGGCCTTTTCGTTGGTGAGCCCGTGCTTCTTGAGATAATCGTCAATATGGGCTTTGGTAGGGTCGGTAAGAAGTTGTTTAATAAACGACTTCATGTGCGAGATAAAACCATATTTGGTTATCTCGTCCCCAAAGTATCCCTCTGTTAGATTCCCTTTCATTATCTCCTGATGTCAGCGTCGTAGATACCGTTCTTCTGCCAGAGGACCTTAAAGAGAGCCCTTACAACGTCAGCGGCGATATTCTTCACCCTGGTCTCGAATTCCCTGTCGGACTTGGTCATGCTGTGCACGATTTTCTCAACCTCACTCTTGGTAAGGTTTTCCTCCTTCAGCAGGCCTCTGAACTGCGCTTCGCTGAGTATAACTTTCCTGGCCATTTTGATACCTTTTATATAATATAAATAGTGCTGAGAATCAAAACAAAAACACCGCGAACCTAAAGCCCGCGGTGAGATGTTAAAAAGCAATGAGTTTTTATTGGTTCTGCATGGCAATACCCATCCTTTCAAGGTCTGCAGATTCAGCCTCCCACTGGGCTTTCCAGTTGAGGTAGAAGCCAAACAGCTTGTTGAGAATCTGCATATTGTCCTTGCTCAGGATAAGACCGTCGCTCCATATGAAGCACCCGTTTCCAGTATTGGTCCTCAGCACAAACTGCCACTTAAGGTTGTTCAAGCTTGGAATCACGCCACCAAAAACCAGGTTACCGGTCTCCGGCATATAGATAAGCGGGCTGTTAGCCACGTCATCGTCGGACGGTTCTGAAAAGCGTGCGCCGCCTTCCACCGCTGAGCGGAACTGCTCTATCTGGCTGGATAGCACCCTCTCGCCGAACCTGATGTCGTCGGTGATAGCTATAGCCTTCAGCTCCTTGTCGGAACCATCTTCTTTTATGATACCTCTCTTGGTATCGGTGGGGATTTCTTTACCTTCCTGAATCATCCTAATGGTGTTCAGGATATCCCTTGTAATGATTGAACTGTCCTTTGCCATAATATATTACCAATCCTGCGTCATTCCGTTCCAGTAGTTGCTTACCTGGGCGTTGGAAAATTTTCTCGCAGCTTTCTTAATTTTATTCTGAATCTGTTTAACCTCCTCGATTTCATCCTTGATAAGCTCTTCGGCCTGCTCAGGGTTTTCATTCAAGGCGTTCTCCAGTTCCTCTTTGCTTTTCTCAAGCTCCTTCGAGGATTCGCTAATCTCCTTCAGGGCTTCAAGGTCTTCATCCTCAGCTTCGGGGGTATCGACGGTTTCTTCCTCAACGGTTTCATCGGTTTCCTCCTCAGCCTCAGGGGTTTCCGGGGTCTCCTCGACCACGGGGGCCTGTTCTTCTAATTCATTTTCGAGCTCAACTCCCTTAGGTTCGAGTTCGTCTTCGGTTTGTTTTCTCTTTGCCATAATTTTAGAGTTTGTTAGTTATAAATAGTTATTGTTTCGCAATTTATCGATGCACCACGCATCTTCACCAATGCCTTCTGGCTTATCTGGCGCACGCGCTCCTTGGTAAGGCCCATAGATGCACCTATTTCCTCCAGCGTTTCGTTGTCGTAACCGTCAAGCCCGTAATAGCGGGCGATAACCTCATATTCACGGTTATCGAGCGTGCCAAGCAGCAGGCGAGCGATTGGCTTCGCGTCGTCCGACCGTTCCTCGTCGATAAAGGCGTCAGGCATGACAACCTCTTTGGTATTGGTTTCTTCGTTATTGAGGGGCTCTTCGTAATCAGCCGGAAAATCCTCCTGATTGGCGATATTACGCCGGTTGATTGCATCCAGGATACTCTGACGTATCCACCAGACGGAATAGCTGGTTAATTTGTTGCCGCGCTTGCCTTCAAATTTGTCAAGCGCCTTGAGCAGGCCGAAATTACCTTCTGCAATAAGTTCGGGGTAAGAAAGACCCCGGCCCCTGTAGGATTTGGCAATGCTTGCCACGAATTTCAGGTTAGATTCGATAATTTTATTTCTCGCCGCGAGGTCATGATTCTTCTTATACCTGGCCCATAGTCTCTGCTCCTCTTTCTTGGTGAGGGGCGTGAAGGCGGAAATTTCCTGATAATAGTTCTGTGAACTTCTTTCAAAATCGTCTACTACACGATTTTTCTTGATACTCATGTGTCCATAGTCTAACGCTTTTATTGTTTGACTTCAATCCGGCTGACGTGATTCTTCTTAATAACGGTAATAACCTTGGTATGCCAGTCGATAATATCTTTAAGGTGTGTAATCTGGAGAACGAAGTCGTAGTTCTCCGCGATACGGTCATAAAGTTTTTTCATGTTGTCGTAGTTCTCCTCGGCCACGCCACCCAAAACCTCGTCCAGAAGGATGAACGGAGGTCTTGACAGTGCGGACATCTTGCCAAGGACAACACGCAACGCAAGGGCGGCCGCGGTCTGTTCAAAGCCCGAGCCGGCAGCCAGGCGCTGTCTCACGCCGTCGCTGCAGATGAGGGTAAAGTCCACGTCGTTCTTTTCGTTGATTTCAACTTCAACGTCGAAGTCGCAGACGCCATCCAGGAATCGGCGCATCTCTGTATTAATAATAGGTAAGGCGTTGCGGAGGACCATCTTGGAGATACCATCCTTACCAACAAGCATAAGGTAGAGCTTCCAGTTCTTTTCAACCTTCAACTCTTCCTCTATTTTATTAAGGATAACCTGCCTGTCAGTAATACCGGCTTTATCGGTCTCGATATCCTTCTTGGCGCTGGCGATGCGGTTGTTAGCATCGTCACGAACCCTGGTCTCGTTTGTTATGTTGACATTGACGATGTTAAGGGAGGTGTCGATTTTGTTGTTGGCCTCAATCGCGGCCTTGTTGTCCTCTATATCCTTAAGCAACGCCTTCTTGTCCTTATATTCCTGGCGCAGATTGGTAATTTCCACGTCCAGTTTGGATGAGATGAGTTCAAGGCGGTTCTTTTCATTGTATTTCGACCGCTTTTCGTCCATTTCGGTTATAGCGGCTTCGAGGGCGTCCTTTTGTTTGGATGCTTCAATTCCCTTGGCAATAAGGCTCTGGATTTTAACGTTGTTGGCGTTAATCGTCTCCGTGTTGTCCACATTGTCAAATTTACGCTTACACAGCGGGCAATATTCACTCTCCTGCAGTTCCTTGTTGGTTTTCTTGAGATTGTTTATCTCGTTCCTCAGGTCGGCTATCTCGTTGATTAAGGGTTCTTTCTTGTCAAGAAGGGCCTTGTACTCCGCGTCAGGCACGGCAACGACCTCACCAATCTCCTTTATCTTATTATCGTTCTGCTCCTTCTCGGCGCCGCGCTGCTTACCCTTCTCAATAAGACGACGAATAGCCTCTTCCAGGGTTTGAACATCAACATTAAGCAGGTCTTTACGGATTTCCTTCTTGGACATCAACAAGGTTTTCTGTGTCTCGTTGAATCCCTTAAGGCGTTCGTCGCAGGTCTTGACAAGGGCCTCGTCTTTTTCCACGTTGGCCTCGGCGGTTTTGATATTCCCCTCCAACGTGGTAATTTCGTTTTTCACCGTCTGGGTGTTATACCTATCCACATAACGGTTGAGAGAAATCTCCCTATTCCATTTCTCCCTGGCCTTAATATCCTTATCTTCCAGAGGTAACAGACCAACCCACCTTGACAATAGGCGACCACGGTCAGTTTCCTTGAGGGATATAAGTTCCTTGAGGTTATCGGAATTCGCAGAGATAACGAGGTCGAAGTCGCGCTCGTTACCAATGGCTTCCTTGATGGCTTTTGTGGTCTTGACGTTATTCTCCTCGCTGAGGTTATCATTTTCCTCGAGAGCCTCCGTAGTACCATCCGGAAGGAGCCTGAAATACTCCACAGTCTGTGTTACCGTGCGGTTCTTCTTGCCGGCAGCAGGACGTGTCAGCGTGCGCTGAATGAGGTAATCGTTACCGTCGATACTGATACAACCCTTAACATACAGGGTCGTAGCTTCCTCAAGGTGGTTGTTAAACAAATCACCGAGGGTCTTCGCCTTACCAGACGAGGTCTTACCAAAGAAAAGGAAGTGCAGGAGGTCATAGGCAAAGGTGGATTTACCACCCTGGTTTGCCGGCACGCTATTAAGGAGCACAAGTCCGTTGAGTGTTGTGAAATCGAAATGGTTAACCTCGCCATACGAAAGGAAGTTGGACCAGTCCAGCCACTTGAGGACATATCTGCGTCCTTTATCATATATACTGTAGTCGAGGAGGCTGTTCATCTGGGAGTCGATTTTAATCAGCTCGTCCAGGTCGTAGTCCTCATCGGCAATGCCTTTTTCCCTGAGGCAGGGCACGAAAAGCGCCTGCTGGAATTTGGGGTCGTTGATATTGGAAAGGGTGTCGGCGTTAAGCGACACCTCGCCGTTTTCGTTGGTGTTAATGAAGTGAGGTACCACCTTCACGTGGCCCTCCGGTATCTCATACTTGGCAGCGAAGAGGCTCTTGATATTCTTCATCGCATCTTCGTTGTAGTCTGTGGACTTACAATTCCATATTACCTGCACCTCGGCCTTCTGGCCAATCTTGACTTTCGTGGTTTTTGCCATGTTAGTTGAGTCTCGTTACTTTTTTCTTCGGTTTTTGCGGAACTTCTTCCGCAGGTTTCTCTTCTTTTTGTGGTACAACCTCCGCAACTTTCGCTGGTTCTTCCGTTTTCTCGTCAGGACCGTAGATGAGCTCGTTTATGGCGTCGGCATACTTATCCGGGCCACCCACACTCTCCACAATCTCACCCATAAGCTCCTCGGCCTCTTTATCGACCTCGTGCCGAACCATCCTACCATCAGGGCTGATAATCGCAACCGATGTATGGTCTCCCTCTTCGTCGCCCGGGTCCACAGCGACCTTGCTAAATGGCCTGTCGCCGAACTTCTCCACGGTGAACGCCTTGCCGAGCAACTCCTCTACGAACGCATTGACTCTGAGGCCGTTAAAGTCACAGTAGTCCTTAATGTCCGCGTAGAGTCGACCGCTTATGCTTACAGAGTGTTTCTCCACTATATAAATTTTCCTCAAAAATACATAATTTTTTCGAGAAAAACAAGTTTACTTTTTAGTTTTTTGGCTTATCTTTTAGAAAAAGAAAAGAAATGGAAAACGAACTATTCCCCAGGGTGATACTCGGATTGGACATCAGCACTGCCTGTATTGGTGCTTCGATTGTCGTGGACAACGGCGAAGGAGCCCCCAAGATTCTCAAGATTACACACATATCCCCCAAGATATCAAACAAGATTAAGGGCATTGAGGCCCTGTTTCTGCGTAAGGACATCTTCGAGACGCAGTTTATTAGCACGTTAAAGAATTACGGCATTACAGACGTGGTTATTGAGGAGCCCCTGTTGTCGTCGAATAACGCCAATACCGTGGCTACCCTTCTCCGCTTCAACGGTATGATATCCGAGGCCATCTATCGGAACCTCCATATCGTCCCCAACTTCATCTCCTCCTACGACGCCAGGATGTTCTCATATCCGGAGCTGGTGGCTTTGAGGAAATACAACAAGAAGGGGCAGACCTATCCCCTAAAGCACGTCAAGAAGGCTATTAAGGATAATGAAATCGTGCTTTTCGGTGCCTTCCCGTTCGATATTGACAAGAAAACGGTGATGATGAACATGGTCAACGAGACCTACCCCGAAATCGAGTGGATATACAACAGCAAGGGGGAACTCAAGAAGGAAAATTATGATGCCTGCGACTCACTTATCTGTGCCCTGGCATACGTTAACGTTAACCGGTACGGCGTGGAAAGGCCGGTGATTGAAAGCGTGGAATACGAGGACGGTGAAGGTGAATGCACCATTGCCTATAAAACAAAGATTTGGGATAAAATTTACGACAAGAAAATAGTCATTCCAACCAAGAAAGCCGTGGCGGGCGAGGAGGATAACGCTGAGAGCGAGACCACTCAATAGCCATCCTGTTTCTATATCTTTTCTTCGGGCGTCTTTTTCCTTAAAAGGCGTCCTTTTTATATGGTCCTTTTTGGACCGAGCCACTATTTATTGGAAAATAAGAAAAGACGCAAGAAAAATTATGGCACAAGGTTACACATACAATGCTATTGCGGAACACCCTATCATACCAGAATACGACGATAACGAGATTAAGTATAAATGGAACGGGGCCCTGCTGAACCTGTCCGACATGTCTTTCGAGGAATATGGAAAGACCATATTTAACGTTACCGGCACCGTCACAGGGGACACCAAGGTAGTTACCAACTCCATTACACTTACATTCGACGACAGCGGTACTGAGTATGCTATCGTGGGAACAATAGAATACCCAACAGACAAACAGATTGTTGTTTCTCTCTCCGTTGAGGGCGAATCCAACCCGGTGGTCATCACCATTCCCGCCAACGCAGCCAACGCAAGCGCAAGTACGTCTATTTCCACAAGCGAGAGCCAGCCTAAAATCACTGGCGCCACTGTGAGTCCCGCGAAGGATGATAATTATACATATAAGGTTATCATCCCCGAAATCATCACCGATAAGTTCACGGCCTACTTCGGGGTCTGCCCCGAATCCCGCATCGCCAATATCGAAGCCGATGAGGTCGCATCAATGGACATGGTAATGGTTACTGAGGAAGCGATTGCAATCAACTACACGATTCCAGCCAGAGACGTTGATTTGCCCTTGGAGGAACTGGGTCCATATAGATATGGTTTAGTTTTAGCGCTGCCGAAGCCGGTGTTTGACAACACCCAATACAATATCGTGGGACACAACTTTCACGAGGACGTGACCGATATGTTCTTAAAGCAGGCCGACATCATTATCGGTACCACTCAGTACACGCTGCTGACATGGATACCTGCTCCAGACGAATATATCTATACGGCAAAGTACATGAAAGAGGTTGAATACCCCTTCGACATAAAATATGTGAAATAAATCAAATTACAAATGGGAAAAATAGTTTATAACGCAAATCAAGTGATTTTCGGAGGACCCGGTTATCTGGATGCGAAGATGCAGCCAGTAAGTAGTGTAAACAACCTACCGAGCGAGCCAACCGAAATTTTCAACGGCCTATCCGTGGTGGTCTTGAGTGACGACGAGGGTAAGCAGAGCGAATACTGGCGCGTAAACGGTCAGTGGGTCAAGAAGACCACCGGCGGTGGCGAGCACATCAAGCCCGACTGGAACGCACCCGCCGGCGACGATGCTGAAATCCTCAACAAGCCCGACCTCTCACAGTTCATCACCAAGAGCGTGGACGACCTCGTTAACTACTATACAAAGACCGAGGTTGATACCAAGATTGACAACATCCAGGCCCTGAAGCTTCAGATTGTTGAAGGCGAACGTCCGGCAACAGGCGAAAGCTCAACCCTTTATGTGGTAAGAAAGGAAATCAGTGGTGAGAACAAGTATGATGAGTGGCTCTACATCAACGACAACTGGGAACTCGTCGGAACGACCGATATCGACCTTTCTGAATACGCAAAGAAGGCCGAAGTTGCAACCGCAATCACCGAAGCAATGGACGAGGCTGTTATTGCAGCAGCCGAGTACACCGACTCCGCCAAGACCGACATTGAGGCTTGGATATCGGGACAGGGCTTCGCCGACGCTTCAGCAATCACCGAGCAGGTTGAGACTGCAATGGCTGACGAGACCGCCAGGACCGAAAGCACATACGCTAAAAAGTCCGACCTCGAGAACTACGTCACAGAAGAGGAAGTCGCCACCGCTATTACCGAGGCTATCGCAACAAAGCAGGACGCCTTTGAAACCGGCGACGGCCTGGCAATCGACGACAATGATAGGCTGAACGTCCTTATCGACGGTGTCACCATTAAACTTAACGGTAGCAACAAGCTTTATGCCGACGTAAGCGGCAGCGGCGGAACCTACACTGCGGGTGAATACATCCAAATTAGTGGAAATGAAATTTCGGTTACCGGCATCACTCCTGACGAGTATGCTATCAAGGACGAGGTTGCTACTGCAATCACTGAATCCGAGAGCAACGTTAAGGATTGGGTTGATGAACAAGGTTTCCTAAAAGAAGTTCCCGCCGAGTACGCTAAGCTCGACGATGTCGCCACGGCAATTACCGCTTCCGAGGAAGATGTCAAGGAGTGGGTGAACGAGCAAGGTTTCATTACCGGAGTCTCCCAGGACATCGCAACCAAGGAAGATGTCGCAACGGCTATTACTGAATCCGAAGAGAATACCAAGGATTGGATTGAAGAGCAAGGCTTCACCACCGAAGCAGCAGTCAACAGTGCAATTACCGCATCAGAGTCCAACGTCAAGGACTGGGTTGGTGAACAGGGCTTCCTTACCGAAGTTCCCGCTGAATATGCAACAATGACCGACGTCAACAACGCCGTTGAGTCAGGCGTAAGTGAAACCCGCAACTGGGTTGCTGCACAAGATTACGCTTCCAACGAAGAGGTTGCTACAGCAATTACCGAGGCCGTCGCAACGAAGCAGGACGCTTTCGATACCGGTATCGGTCTGGCAATCGACGACAACAACGCACTTAACGTGCTGGTCGACGGTGTGACCATCAAGATTAACGGCAGCAACAAACTGTACGCTGAAACAAGCAGCACAGGTGGAACCTACAGTGCCGGTCAGTACATCGACATTACCGGCAACGAAATCTCCGTAACCGGTATCACTCCTGACGACTACGCTACCAAGACCGAGCTTGCCGACGAGGTTTCAGCAAGGACCGAGGCTATCGAGGAACTTGCCGGCCAAATCGAAGGCTTTGCAACTGTAGCACAACTCGATGCTGAGGTAACCGCAAGGACTGCGGCTGATGAGGCTCTTGCCGAAAGGATTGACAACTGCATTTCAGCAGAAGACCTTGAAGAGGAAGTTACGGCTCGCACCGCTGCAGACGAGGTACTTTCTGAGGCAATCGCTGACGAGGCAAGCGCACGTACCGCAGCTGACGAAATCCTTGGTGACCAGATTGCAGACGTCCAGGAAGATGTCAACAACATAAGCCTGGGTCTCGAGGAAGAGGTTACCGCAAGGACCGCAGCCGACGAGGCTCTTAGCGAGGCTCTCGCGGAAGAGGCCAGTGCAAGGACAGAACTTGAAGCTGCCCTTACCGCAGAAACACAGGATAGAATCGACGCTGACTTTGAAATCATTTCAAGGTTCGCCGAATATCCTACCGCAGCCGAGGTTTCAACTGCTATCACTGAAAGCGCAGAAGAAACCAAGGCATGGGTCGAGGAACAGGATTACGCAAGCCAGGATGACATCGCCGATATGGCAACTAAGACTTGGGTAGCCGAAGAAGGTTATGTCAAGGTCAACGAAATGACAAGCGCCATCACCGAGGCTAAGCAGGAAACCTTCGACGCCGCAGTCGTATGGGTGGAAGGTCAGGGCTACCTCAAGGATGTTCCTGGCGAATATGTAACCGCAGAGGAAGTCGCTACCGCAATTACCGAATCCGAGAATGACATCAAGGATTGGGTAAACGCCCAGGGCTTCATTACCGGTGTGTCTCAGGACCTCGCAACCAAGACCGACGTTGCAACCGCAATCACAGAATCTGAAAACGGCATTAAGGACTGGGTTGACGAGCAGGACTTCGCGACAAAGAGTGAAGTTGCTACCGCAATCACCTCATCTGAGAACAGCGTGAAGGGTTGGGTTAACCAGCAGGGCTTCCTCACCGAGGTTCCTTCCGAGTATGTAACCGAGGCTGAAGTCAACAGCGCAATGACCGACGTCATGGATTGGGTGGAGGAACATAACTATGCAACCACAGGCGACGTCGCTACAGCGATGACGAGCGCCGTTGCAACAGCCAACGCCTACACCGACAGCGCGGTGTCTGGAATTTCAATTCCCGCTTACACAATTTCAAGCGCAACGCCCGACCAGGGATTTGCTTCAGCTTACGAGCTCAAGAAGGATGGACAGAGCATCAGTGGTTCAACCAAGATTAACATCCCGAACCTCAACGGTGCCGCAATCCAGTCTCCTATCACAACAGACGTTGCCGTTGGCCACGTTTCCGCCGGAACAACATTCTCAGCCGGAACGACCATCGAGTCAATTCTGAGGTCAATCTTTGTAAGCGATACACCTGTGTCAGTCGGCTACGCCTACTATGGTGCCCTTGTGACACCTCTGGCCGAAAGCGCGCTCACCGAGGAGAACATCACCACAGCTCTTACGAGGTCTGCAAGCGCCGCCAGCACCACACCTTGGACATTCAGGGTCAACGCCGGCAGCCACCAGATTATCATCGCTGTGCCTGACACCTTCGAACTCGACGAAGCACTCGACACAACCAACAGCATATCGTACTACGAGGAGTTCTTCAACGCTACATCACCGGTTAGCCCGAAACAGATTACAATCAACAACATTCCTTATCTGGTCTACAACGTGGCGTACGGCGTGGAACTCAGTCGCTTCAATATGGAAATAACACTCATTAATGCATAATAAGTCATGGCAAGTTACAACGAAGATTTAATTAAGAGTAAAATATCCCAGCCTGCTGTATTCCAAAGGCTAAAAGCGACACCCCTGGACAGAAGTTCAATGTTCGGTTCGTATGACGATGCCGTGGAATATGCAAAGGGTCCCTATATCGGCCCCGGTGAGAGCACTCCCACCGCTCACGATAGCAGAGGACTGGCTACGATGTCCTATATCGGACAGACCATCGCTGTCTATGAGGACGACGTGGTAACACTTTATCAGATTGATGCGGATAGAACTCTCATTCCTATCGCCAAGGATTCAACCGTTATCGATAGCGGAGAGTATTAGTCCAATCAACATAGCTCGCAGAGAACCCGGAGAAATTTTCTTCGGGTTTTTTGTTTTTGTTGAAAAATATAGTATCTTTGTGCCAATATGATGATACCGGAACTGCGAAGACTGCAGGACATATTGGCAAGTTTCCTCGGAGCACCGAAAAACGACATTACCGATGACGGACAGTTGCAATTCAACTGCCCTCGGTGTGCCGAAGAAAAGGGGCCCGGTGAACACGGTAAATACAACCTCGAGGTAAACGTCCTCAAGGGTGTGTTTATGTGCTGGAGCTGCTGTTCGGTGGACGACGACATGAAGGGCCCGGTAAGGAAACTCATCACCCGCTATGGCGGCAAGGAAGCCTACCGTCAGTATGAGAGCGTCATAAGCGAAATCCGCAGCAACAAGCTTTATAGCCTTCCAGAGTATAGGAATATATTCACAGCCACAGAGGAAAGAATCCTGCGCCTTCCCAACACCTTTCGTAAAATAAACCTGCAGACCTGCAGGCAGCAGCTGAGGGAGTACCTCCAGAAACGCAAGATAACCCAGGACATCATAGATAAGTTCAATATAGGATACACCAACTGGGATGAACAGCGCCCGGTGGATAGGAACCGTATCATAATTCCCTCCTATGACGAAAACGGCAATCTTGCCTATTGGGTAGGACGCGACTTTACCGGCAACCCCAAGCGCATCAAATATAACAACTGTGACGGGGTCAAGAAAACCGAAATCGTATTCCAGGAATCACACATCAATTGGGATGCGGATATCACACTTGTAGAAGGCGCTATAGACGTCCTGTATGGCAACAACACCCTAAGCCTCCTCGGAAAGACATTAAAGAGAGGCGACGAGTTATATCGCCGGCTTATGGAGAAGGCCAACGCCAAGGTTATTATCTGCCTTGACGGTGATACCCTCCTGAGCGAATCCATGAGAATCTATTCCACGTTGAATACCGGTCGCCTCAAGGGGAAGATTAGGTATATCAGGATGGAAAAATATAAGGACTTCGGTGAGGCATACGAAGATGGCGGTAGGCAGGCAATCATAGACCTGCTCAAGGACCAGCGGACCTTCACCGACTTTGAATTAGATATAAACAAAACAAGATGGTCAAAAAGATAATCGCGTGCGCAGACATCCACATCAGGAACCTGGAAGGACTGGATGACCTGCAGGTAACATTAGAGAGCTTCATTAAGAAGTGTAAAAGTATCGTGGCAAAGGAAGAATCCCCCGACGACGTTCGTATTGTGGTTGGTGGCGACCTCTTCGAGAGCAAGATTAACACCAGCAACGAAAGCAGCCTTGCGGCTGGTTGGTTCCTTCGTGAACTCAACAAGATTTGCAAGACAATAGTCTTTGCTGGCAACCACGACCTGGTCCTGTATAACCTTCAGCGAGTGGATTCTATCACCCCCCTGTTCCAGATAGGTAGCTATGACAACATCACCTATCTCGATGCGGAGCTGGACTACCAGTCCGGGTATCTGGTGGACGACAACGTCGTCTGGTGCTTATATTCCATATTCAATGAATACAGCAAGCCGGACCTGGAAGAGGTAAAGCTTCGTTATCCCGGCAAGAAGCTCATCGGCCTGGTACACGGGGACATCAACGGCGCCAGCATGTATAACGGTAGGGTTACCGATAACGGCCTGGACGCCGGCATATTCGAGGGCTTAGACTTCGTCATCGCCGGCCATATCCACAAGCGTCAGGAGATTAAGAAGAACGGCGTAAGGGTGGTCTACTGTTCAAGCATCAAGCAGAAGGACTTCGGTGAGACCGTAACCCAGCACGGCTTCGTCCTCTGGACCCTGGGCGAAGATGGAGACACTTACGAATTTGTCGACGTCAAGAGCCCGGACTGCGGTTACTACTCGTTCTCCATCAACGATATATCGGATATCGAGGAGAACAAGGAGCAACTTTTGAACCTTTAGTGTTGGAAATATAAAAATATTGTATATATTTGCAGAAAATTTGAAACATATGTTAAGCGATTACGAAAAATTTGCTATCTCCAAGGGAGTAAGCACAAGCAAGGTTGATGGATATAACAAGTACCTCCTTAAGAATGGTGCCGTGAGCCCCCTTATTCTTGAGGAAAGGGAGATGAACGTTATTGGACTGGACGTGTTCTCACGTCTGTTGTATGACCGCGTGCTCTTCCTCAGGGGCGTTATTGACAGGGACACCGCCGACGTGGTCAATTCTCAACTTATGTACCTCAACTCCATTGGTGACGAGGACGTAAAGTTATTCATCAACAGTCCAGGTGGTAGCGTGATTGACGGCCTCGCTATTTACGATGTCATGAATTACATCGTCCCCGACGTTTCCACCTATTGCATGGGAATGTGCGCGTCCATGGGTTCAATCCTCCTTTCATCGGGCGCCAGGGGCAAACGCTACAGCCTTCCTAACGGTGAGATAATGGTACACCAGGTATCTGGTGGTGCTGAGGGTCAGTTCAGCGACATGGAAATCGCCGTCAGGCACGCCGGACGCCTGCAGGAGAAACTCTTCAACATCCTCGCAAACAACAGCGGTAAGACCTTTGATGAAATCAAGGTCGACGCAGACCGCGACAACTGGCTGACGCCGGAAGAAGCCCTACCCGGGGTTTATGGCCAGTATGGTCTGATTGACGAAATCATTACCAAGAAGGCATAGAAACCTTCATACAAAAAGAAAAGCCGTAGGAAAAACCTGCGGCTATTTTTTGTTCCATTTCTTGGCGTTCAAGGCAAACACCGCCCTCTTTCTGGTGAGAGGGTTCTTTGAGTGTGTCAACTCCTCCGTGGACTTTCCGGTCCTTTTCTTTGTGGCGTTGAACTTCCCCTTGTTCTTCTTCTTGATATGGATACCCTCTTCGTCCAGAACCCTTCTAACGGATTCAGCGACAATCTGCCTCAATTGCGATTCGCTAAGTCTAATCGTCTGTTGTCCCATATTAGATAGGTCTACGGATGGCTTCACGGCGTTTGGCGATAAGCGCCTTACCGGCCTCTCGTCTTCTCTTATACTCCTCCGGAGTCAGCTGTTTCTTAACAACCTGCTTAACTGCAGCGGGTTGCTGGTTCGACTTATTTTTACATGCGCATGCCATAATCAGTATCGTTTTTTTTTAGTTTATTACCAACCAACATAGGGGCCCAAGAACTGCATATACGACCTTTTCCCAGAGGGGTAGGGGGTAGTTGATGTCCACGTCCTTGGTGTGGCTTTCCCAAAGCCCTAACATATAAAGGCAGTTATGTGTCGCCCACTCCATTCTCATATGCCACCAACACCTATTGGTCAGCACGTCAGAATTCGGGTACTTAACCTTAATCTGTTTAAGAACTGGCGTAAAGTCCCTTTTTTGGACGAAACAACTATCAACTATTTTGATGTTGCCCTCGTTACACGTCACCTTGTTATTAACAAACAGTTCAATCTGTTGCGGTGTCATAACTATACCTTTTCCCTATAAATAGAGTCATTAACTTGTTTTTCTCACTTTTTTTCTGTATTTTTGTTCACCAATAATAATAAGTTCAATAAAAACTACTATGAACGACGCTATTAACGTTATCGACCTGATTAAGCAGATGACCTATGTTATCCCCTCAATCATTGCCGCAACTTGCACGCTTACCGCTGCAGTTAAGGGAATCTTTAAGATTGAGACCCCCTGGGTAGCACACCTCGTCTCCTGGCTTCTGGCCCTCCTCTGCGCTGAGGGATTCGTGTTCTTCAACGGACTCACCTTCGGCCTCGGCGGTTGGGACTATGCCGTCGGTGGTGTATGTGGTCTCATCGTCGGCGCATCAGCTAACGGTGTCTATGACTGGGAAACCATCAAGGCGTTCTTCGATGCCATCACCCGCCTCTTCGGCGGCGGCACCACAAAGAAAGCAGCCGCTTAATCAAAATACTTGGCGGGGGTATGGTTAAACCGTCAACGGCCCCGTAGCTCAATTGGTTAGAGCGCCTGACTCATAATCAGAGGGTTCCTGGTTCAAGTCCAGGCGGGGCCACAAAGTATACTGGCACCTGGAACTAGACAGGAGACAAGACGGAAAGACGTCGGCTGTATATTGTAATGGTAGCATGCCCGGGAGTGGGGCGGTAGGGGTTCGAATCCTCTTGCAGTGCAAAGAAATTTTGAACATGAAAAAATTTTTACGATTTCTGCTTGTTTTAGGTATGACCATCGGGCTATTTGGTTGTGCCAAGGCCAAGGAACAACCCTCTCAGGAATATACCGTCACATATCGCGTGTACTACACCGACTCAGTAATTAAGACATATACATGCACCGTGTCCCTCAAAGGCGAGAATGACCTTTGCCTCAGTTCTTATAAAGGTAGCAACTCACTTGTTATCCGTAAACACAACTCGCTCGAGGTTAAGGCTTCGATTCTAGAAACCACGGCCCCAATTGAAATTTTGGGGCATTCCGATAATTTCAGCAGAACCTATTAGCGGGAACATGAAGCACTACGACAGCATACCAAGGATACAGGATGATGGAACACTGAAGGGAGAGATTGTCTGGGGATTCAATAAACTAGATGGTCAGAACTTCTGTGTAGCATATAACTGTAGGAAGAAGACCTGGGGACCATATGGTTCCAGGACAGTTACTGTTGATGAGAACTCTGAACAGTTTGGTGACACTGTGAAGTTCTTCAACAACTCTGGATACAAGGAGATACTTGAAAAGATTATCAAGGAACACTCTGGTAAGAAGGATGTGTTCACTGGTATTGATGAGATAACCTTCTTCTTTGAGTGGTACGGTGACAACTCCTTTGCAGGGAAACACCAGGAAGGAGACGAGATGAGACTTGCATTGATTGATGTGTTTCTAAAAAAGAAAGGTTATATGGAACCAAGGGAATACTATAATCTTTTCGAAAACAGTGGTATAGAAATCCCTGAACTCATCTATGCCGGACCGCTCATTTCTGATATAGTGGAGAAGATTCAGAACAACGACTGGACACAGCCCGATGCTGAATTTCCTGACGTAAAGGAGGGGGTCGTATTCAAGCGTTCCACATTAATGAAAGGACAGCGCCGGCCGTCGGTTAAAGTCAAGACGAAGTGGTGGTTGGAAAAACTTCATAGTTTATATTCTGAGGAAGAATGTAAAAAACTCGAATAGTTTGGCACGATTTTTGCTACTATATAAATGAACATTAAATTTTGAGTTTATGATAATTTATACAGTAGTAATTCAAAGCATTGATTATGAAGCGCATCACACGAACAGCGTGGAGAACTTCAAAACCATCGAGGAAGCAAAGGCCTTCATTGACAGTTGCGTAGAATCTCAGAAGGTCCTCGAGGGCCCCAACAGTTTCTGGCCCAATGAGATTACCGGCTCATCACATGAGTACGGTTGGATATTTCCCGGCAAGATTGTTTACGGAATTGAGACGGAGAGCACCCAGAAGGAGCATAAACCATGGGACATCTATAAGATGAGAAGGTTTGCTCTGGCGACAATCGTTAACGAGTAGAAGTGTTTTCCTTTTTCTACCTATTTATATTATATGGTACGCACTTTCCTAAACGAAGCCGACGACAAGGCGTTGATTAAAATCACGCCGGCCTGGATGGAAGAGAAGTTTAACGAAATGAATAAACTCCTCTTCGGTGGGCGTCTTGGTAGTTGCCGCTTCTCATTGTTTACCACAGGAAAAGGCAACGAAGGCAGGGTTAGGGGTTGGTTTAAAATTCACCCCGAACCGACCGTCTTTAGGAAGTGTAATCGTGACGGTGTACAGTTTTGGTATAGACTTGGGGACGAATCATTTCAGGTCAGCGAAGAAGATTTCGCCTATTACCTCAATCCTGAAATTCTGCTTAATGGGAATTATATTTGGACCGAAAAGGCAGCCCTTAGCACCCTGGTCCATGAGATGTGCCACTATTACCAGCATATAAATGGTTTCTATCCGGCACAGACGGAACGTCATTATACCGAGCGTGGAATATACTGGACTGCATCAAAGTATATTCATCACGGTGCAGACTTTCAGCGTATAGCTGCAATGGTTTCCGCCAAATCAAACGAATTCTTTACCGTAGGAACCATTATGTCGGCCGAGGCCGTAGAACAGACGGATTGGACAGACGAATTCAGGGAGAAAAAGAAAGCTAGAGCCATTAAGGGCATTGACGTGTTTCTTATGAAGCTCGCTGCACCAACACGAGGTTCTAAAGGAAATTGGTATGAATATGCATATGCGGTTAAAACGAACGGCGCAGACGCCTATATCAATTATTTAAAGACTAACGCCGACACGTTTTCAAGGGCATTTCATTGTACCACAACGGACGAAAACGTTCTGAAACATAGCACGGTTAGAGGAACTGGATACTACTATAGCAAAGCAAACTCTATTGAAACTATTATGCCAGACGTAAGGTTTGATACTATGGAGGAAATAGACCTGACAAATAAACCCACAGTTGAAAACCCTTACTATGTGTTTGCAATGGAATATAAGTATCCTTACAGTGAAATGAAGGGGAGGCAGTTCAACATATATCCATATGGTTACATCATCTCAAATTCCAACGATTTTGAGGCGGTAAGCAACCTAATATCGATAAATAGGAATATTAGAGATAAGTTCAAACGAGTAACATACTATGAAACGAGGGACCCCAAGGTGTTAACACAGAAGCTTACGCCCCTAAAGTGGTTAAGCGATGGTCGTTGGTGGATTGCCAAATCAATCAATAACATCCCATACGAATTAGGCCCCGAACAGGTCCTGTACGACGACAGCGCCCGCCTTTCCGAATCCGACCTCAGGTACATGGTATCTGAGACCTTACAACGTCTAAAAAGACGAACAATCACCAAAAAGTAGAAAATATATTTGCATTTTAGAGAATTGTTCGTATCTTTGCTTCCGGAAGTTACGAACAGAAGTTCTTTGACATATGTCCTTGTGGCGGAATGGTAGACGCGGTGGACTTACGAAAGTTGAGTGCGCTAGGGGAAACCCTGGACGTAGAACCTCCCTAATTCGGTGAAGGCTATAGACTATATGTGGGATAACCTTAATGCGTTATGAGTGACATCATAACATTACGATTGACATATTGGTAATTCTTTATGTAGCGAAATTTGGGGCGTTTAGTTATCTTGGTAATGCTTGATTTAACCCAGACGAAACGATGCAGTATAGTTATGCTAATGCCGAGCCAACACTATCAAGTAGTCTAATGAAGAAGGGTGTGTATAAAGCAGGCATGCTTGTAAGAAGCACCTGAGATTGGAATATGACAGATACCATCTTGATTAGTTCAAGAAGATAGTAAGTGTGTAGAGACGAGTTACAGGAGGAACCTAAGTTGAAATACCGTCTTGTGTTTATTGACTTGCATCAAAGGTGGCCTATACATTAGTCAAGTTTAGTGGCTGGGAAAGCCGGCAAGACCCCCAAAAGACCGGCAAGATGGTTACTGGCCAGGTTTCAATAAGGTTAAGACACAGTCCAGACCACAAACAACTACAATTCGGAACGGATACCTCTGTTGAAAAACAGGTAAGGACCTACTGACCGTATGCGTTGTTGGTAGCGAAAGCTATAGTGGTACGAAAATTCACTGGCCAGAAAAGGGCCGTGAGGGTTCGAGTCCCTCCTTGGACACATTGCAAGGGTAGCATTTGAGTTTTCAGAAATGAAGATTCGGGCGATGTAGTCGTCGCCTTTACTAACGGTTACTTTAACCGTGCACTGCTACGCAGGCGCTTCGACGCTTGCACGATTTCATACACTTTAAGTACCCTTGCAAAAAATTGGTATTGGGGTGTGGTGTAATGGTAGCACGTCACATTTTGGCTGTGAAAGCTTGTGAGTTCGAGTCTCGCCACCCCAACAAAAAAAATAAAAGAAAGTGTTGTTTTTTCGAAAATAATATTTATCTTTGTATGGTTGTTCTTTGACAATAGGGATTTTGATGAATCCGGGTTGGGATTAAACCCTCGTATTATTGCACAGGGGAATTAAGGTAACTTTTGTGGCTTTAAGATAAGCATTGGGCGAGCAATAACGGATACGACGGCCCGTTCAGTGTGAAGTGCCGAATTTTACTCCCAAGGGCAGAGTCACCGAGTATAATAAATCCTTGGTGGGAATAAGTTTTTCGGCTCGGAGGATTCAAACGTTTTTTGGGGGCGTATCGTAAACGCTCCCCGGATTCTGGAATGAATGCGTAACTGGCCGTATCGGTTTGTCCCGTACAGTAGGAGGGATTTACAAGGATTGAAACCCAGCAAATCGAAATCGGAGGAGTTATTTCCCATACCAACATGAGAGATGTGCACGTGCTCTGTAGTTGGTTAGTGCTGGGCCCGCTCAGCGAGACTGTAATGCAGTTTATCAGTAGGATGCGGGAGTGTGCATGAGTAAAGGTTGAATCCTCGCGGACATGGTGTTAGCCCCGCGATAAAGGAGAGAGTAAGCCGTAGCAAGAGGGAACCTGTTTGAGTTACTGTGACTTTGTGATGTTTGTCCATCACACTACAGGGGAAATTAGTAGACACCAATGTGGCAAGATATTATTTATAGATACTTATTTTTATCGGCGTAGCGGCCACGCGCTTTTGACAACGCCGATTTTTTTGAAACAAACAAGACTGTGGGAGGCGACGGCCAATCCCCGTTTGACACGCACGAGGGCCCGCTTAGTTCTAGACAATATCGGGCAACCTGAACGAACCGCTCCAATACCTCACAGTGCGTAGGTAAGCTTAAATTTGGAGGCAGTCTTTTTGATATATGGCGGATTAGTCTATCGGTTAGGACGCAAGATTTTTACTGGAGTAAACCAGGAAAATCAGGCTATGCCATGGGGATTTCGGAAGTTCGAGTCTTCCCATAGCCTCTCATTCTTGAGAGAGGAGTTCGACTCTCCTATCCGCTACAAGTACGTAAGACTTTTTATAAAAAGGTGTTCGTTTCCTAATTTTCATACTATTTATGGTAAAAGGAGATAACTATTGTGAGTAAAAAGTATGATAATCTTTTTAGTGAAGAGGAGAAGGATGAGATGAGACATGAGTACCTATGCGGTGCGTCTATTAGAGATTTACAGAAAAAATATCAGATAAGCAGTAAAGAGTGGATACAACGTAAACTCCTAAAGGGTATTACGAGAGGATATTCGGAGGCAAACACTGTCTCGCACCAAAAACACCCAGAAAGGTTCAGACATAGCGAGGTTTCGAAGGAAAAAATTCGCCAAGCGAGGCTGAAGTTTATGAAGGAACATCCAGAACAGACCGCTTGGCGAAAAAATAATGAGCCGTCGTATCCCGAGAGCTGTTTCATAAAGTTTCTAAAAGAAAATGCCTATGACAAGAAATACTTGGTTATAAGGGAGGAACCAGTCTTTCCTTTTTATATTGATTTCGCCTTTTATCCAATAAAACTGGCCGTAGAAATTGATGGTTCACAACATATTAGGGATGAAAAAAGAAAGGCAAGAGACGAGGAAAAGGATAGTCTTTTAAAATCAAAGGGGTGGAAGGTCCTTCGAGTCGCCGAGAGCCTTGTTAAGACCGATTGGCATACATTGAAAGCAGCCCTAGATGATATCCTTGAAAAATCACCCACAGAGGACGTTGTTAGGGTGGGTATCTTCAATCGGGAAGGAACATCCAATAAATACGTTCCAGTTCAAAGAGGTGAAGATGGCCTTAGTGACAAACAAAGGGATAGCCAATATAAATCACGAAAAGTAAAGAACCGTCCGTCACTATCGGAAATTAACGAGCTAAGAAAAAAACATACCATGATTTATATAGGAAGACTCTACGGCGTTTCAGATTCGGCAGTTAGAAAATGGATTAAACTATACGAAAAGAGGGGTGATACGCCCGGAGAGTATGATGAACAATAAAAAAAAACCAACTTTTTTTTGGAAGTTTGAATATTTATATATACCTTTGCATCAAAGTTCATTGAAATAGCATCAAAAAAGAGGATTAAGAGGAAAACGTACAGCAACACACGTTATTCAATTTGACTGATAATCAAACCAAACAACCGTTTTCCGTTAACTATAAAATTGTGGGGTAGAGCAGCGGTGGCTCGTCAGGCCCATAACCTGGAGGTCGCAGGTTCGATTCCTGCCCCCGCAACAAATGTGGTTCACGGTGCACCCCGTGACTGCAGCAATCTCTTGTGAAGTATGCCTTCTATGGAAACACTATTCCTCGATAGACCGCCGGTTTGTATAAAGTTTTAATCGAACTGAATATGAATAAATAAGGTTTAGTTTCGGCGGTGGGATACCAGAATAGCCGGGTAACGCCGGCAGCAAGAGTTTGATTTTGATTTTAACGAATCCATGCGCCCCGTCCATTATCGACCCCTCGCATGGCATCTTAAAACTCTTAAGCATAACGAAAGACGGGAGGCCGTCGCGAGATACCCTCCCGTTAATTTTTTCTCAAATTTTAGAGAAAATTTTGAGGTTTTTTTGAACTTTTTGATTTTTAGATACTATTTATAAGCGCAATACACAAAATGATGTCTTTACATACCATTAATACAAGATTGTTTAACGACTCCCCCAAGAGCCGCTATGCAGCCGTATGCCTCGGATGGCAGAAATCGGAGCCCCGGGACTATTTGGAGTAAGGACATATTTGTAAGCACCACACGGTTTTAACCGACACTATATTCCACGCCTCCAAAGAATCCCCCAAAAAAATTCTCTGGAGGTTTTTTTTATAGTGACATTGAAATATGCTGGGTTAACTGCTAATGGTTTAGGCGAGGTGCCTTTCAAGCATCTGATGTCGGTTCGATTCCGACACCCAGTACGAAGTTAAATAGAAAGTAGATATGAAACGAAAGCAAATACGAAAACGAGATTAAGCGTCTGCCGGCCGACTGGCTCAAGGCAGATGTGAAGAGAAATATGGCCTTGTAGCTCAGTTGGTAGAGTTCCTCACCTTTAATGAGGATGTCACGGGTTCGAACCCCGTCGGGGCCACGATATTGCTCCCCTGGTGTAATGGATGCATACGTCGCTACGAACGACTTGGTGAGGATTCGAATTCTTCGGGGAGTACCAAAGCCCTTGTAGGCTAATGGTCGACTACCGGACTCTTAATCCGGGGCTTCGGGTCCGATTCCCGGCGGGGGCACGAAAAAAAAACTTGAAAAAGTTTTGTGATATATAAAAAATGTGTATATTTGCACAACAGTTCTTTGACAATACTGAGATAAAATTACCATAAGCGAGGGCGACACCTGCCCCCGCGATATAAATACCCAGAAGTGGTGTGACTTTGGAGAGACATAACGGAAGTGTGGCCGAGTGGTCTATGGCGGCAGTCTTGAAAACTGCAGGGCGGCAACGCTCCGGGGGTTCGAATCCCTCCGCTTCCGCCAACTTCGGAGAATAGTGTAGTGGTAACACGACGTTTTATATGTTCCCAGTACTGGGAACTCACAGCAACGTCTCAATTTTGCTTAGGGAGCCGTAATCGGAGGTTCGATTCCTCCTTCTCCGACCAACCAGGGAATCTTGCAGCAACTATTCAAGGACTAGACTTTTAATCTAACATTCTGAAAAAGGATTCCCGTTAATCTAATTATGTTTGGGTCAACATAAGTTTGCCGAAAAAGTCGTTAAACAACCAGGGGAGTTAGACCACTCCCCTTAGAGGAAAATTCATATTATAATATAAGCGAGATTCGCCTAATGGTATGGCATCTCCCCTCCAAGGAGAAACAATGGGGGTCCGATTCCCCTATCTCGCTCTACGAAAGCACCTGCATAGTGTGAGTAGTGGCGTTGGACAATACCAAAGGGAAAGTCGTGCAGGATGATTACCACAGGGACGATACTTCGAAAAAATCTATTTGGTGTAGCGGACAGCACGCTCGCCGTGGAGGCGGGAGGCGCGGGTTCGAATCCCGTAATAAGAGCAAATAAAAAAGAATCATGGAAAGGAAAAGAACGGAAAAAGAAATTAGGCAGGACCTCATAACCTTCCTCAACACAATGTATGAGAACGGGTTATTGAATCTCTACTACGTTTCCTTGATTAGTGCGGACAATCTGGTTGACCGCGAGGCCTGCGATTTTGCTGAAAAACGCCTTAACGAGTTTAAGGACATCCTACCTGAAACGGAAATAACCGAGCGGGGAAAATGGGTAAGGCAAATCGAGGCCGGCCTTGATATCATCAAGAAGGAAAGGGAACGTTTGGGTTAGCGACATTGGCCCGTACCGCGGCGGGAACGAAGATGGGAAAGGCCTTCATCCAAAGGTATATGGATTGCCCCGTGCAGCCATCTGCTGGAAGGCATACTATTCCTCCAAAACGTAGGTTGGCACAGTTCTAAACTTCTCTGGGGTTGTTCTAAAAGAAGTTCATGCGGGGTTCGTATAATGGCTATTACATTGCCTTGCCAAGGCAGAAATGGCAGTTCGATTCTGCTACCCCGCTCAAGACAACGCTACAAGTCGGAGAAGCGTGTTCAAGTCTGCAGAGTCCGAGACAGGAGATAGTTTATGAGGTTAAAACACCGACTGTAAAATTTGTGGAAGTGCGCATATACCACATTGAGCGTTGAGGCATATGCAGTAAAAAGATTGGCAGACGAATGCTGTGGTTGCAAATGAAAGTTATCCTCCCACGGCGCCTACAAGTTCCCGAAGGGTTCTAATGCAAGCGAATGTAGTGGTTATCTAGGTATGTAAGCCCCGTATGGGCGTTCGACAGAAATGTTTCAATCATTCAGGGAGTAAGGCGGCAATAAGGGCACTGAACTGCAGAAATTACCATCCTGACACACAGGAACAGCGTAGTAGAAGTCAGGTACATACTACGACGGCTCATAGGATAGCCGCGAAACGGATAGGAACCTATGCGTGGGCCCACGACAGACGGGCAGTATACGCACAACTGAAAGTCTGTTTTATTGAGAGGTGGCAGAGTGGCTTATTGCGTCGCACAACGGGAGTACTACCGATGGACGGGCGCCGAAACATTGCGCCTCGAATGTTCGAATCATTCCCTCTCAGCAACATGGCGCTCTTGGCCGAGGGGTTAGGCGCAGGATTGTGGTTCCTGTTTACGTGGGTTCGAACCCCACAGAGCACCCCGAAAATTGGGCCCTTAGTGATAACGGTTAGCACGGTAGCTTTGCAAGCTTCAGGTGGGAGTTCGATTCTCCCAGGGTCCACCAAGTCGGAAGGTATATGCACCTGGCCGGCATCCTTTAATAATAATTAAAAACATTTCAAAATGGTACGTAAGGATAATTCCGGAGAGGTACGACACAAGAAACGTCCGGGTGTCGTGTCGAAGTGCAAGACTTCCAAGAACAAAGGTTCGAAGAATTACGTTAAGCCCTATAGGGGTCAGGGACGATAAACTGGGCGGGTGGCTGAGCGGTCAAAGGCACCAGACTGTAACACAGAGAAAACTGATAAAATCAAACTTCGCATTGCTTGAGCGGTCGAGAGAGGGGGTGAAACCCTAGCATACCTATAAAAAGATGTGACGTTGGTTCGAGTCCAACATGCGAAGCAATCTGGCGGGTTAACTCCCTACGCAGGTTCGAATCCTGCCCCTCCCACTTTTTTAGGTTCAAAACACCACCTTTCCGTTTAAGGAGACTATTTATTATAAAACGATAGTCATGAAAAAGTTCGATATTAAAATTTCAAGCGAAGAGGATGCAAAAAAGTATTATGAGCTATTTGATTCCTTTAAGAGCAAAAAAGACATTTTCGATTACTACGGGGTGTCAGATAATAAGCAACATAATGATATAATAAAACAAGTCGCCGACATCATTGGGTTTGATTTCGGTGTATATAAGGAGAGGCGGTATCCCTCTAAATTTTGTTTGCAGTGCGGAAAGAAACTCAGTGGTGAGCAGGAAAAGTTCTGTTCCAAATCATGTGCCGCTAAATACAACAATAAGACTAGAGTCGTAACGGCGGCACAGAAAGAAAAAACATCAAAGACATTAAAGGAATACAACGAAAGAAACCCCAGAGAGAAGGTTCTATATCGTTATGTGTGTGAAAATTGCGGAGAGACGTTTTTTACAAGAAGAAAAATAAAGGACGGCCGTCATTGCTACTGCAGTAAATGTAAGATATCCCTTGGGAGAAAGTATATTAAAAACGTAGACTCAATACTAGAGCTGCCCAAGAGAACCATGATAAAAATACTAAAAAGAGCTCAATGTGGGTGTGCTATTTGTGGGTGGCACGAGGCGACTTGCGATGTTCACCACATCGTACCGAAGAAAGACGGTGGAACTGATGACAATATCAATTTGATTGTTGTATGTCCAAACCACCACAGGATATTACACACCAACAAGGACTTGTATTCATACGAATTCCTACGTAGCCTGAGTGTTGAAAATCTTTATCCGAATTGGAAAGACTATTATTACAATAAAGATATTGAGTAGGGTTCCCGGTGGCCTAAAGAGGCCTCCCACATAATGCCAAGGTGGCGTAATGGTAGCCGCGCCCGTCTCAAAAGCGGGTTCCACTAGGAGTGAGGGTCCGACTCCCTCTCTTGGCACGATGGCCGTGGACGCACGGAACGTATCACCGTATGCGCTATCATCGCTACGGAAGGGAACGTAAGCCCTATGTGTTTTCCCGAGCATCCCATCGGGAAATATGCGGCAGTGGCGGAATGGTAGACGCGCCACTTCGAGGGGGTGGTGGGAGCAATCCCGTGTGAGTTCGAGTCTCACCTGCCGCACGATATGGGACAGTGGCGGAATGGTAGACGCGCTGGTCTTAAGAAATTTGAGTGCATACCACAGGACGCCGCGAGGCGTGATAGATAAGGTAAACAATCCCAGCGTGGGAGAGTAGCCTGTGGGTCGCGGGGAAACCCGTTATGTAGAACCTCCCTAATTCGGTGAAAGCTAAGTTTTTGAACGGGATACTGTTGGCACTCCAACTAAAAAAATATGCCAATACCGAGCCAATGTTATGTTATCTAAAATTAAACTTTTGGACTGGTGTTGTCCAAGTGCATAGGAGATAATGCGGTAACAAAGACAGTGCGTAGAGACGAGATACAGGAGGAACCTAAGTTGAAATAATACTTTTATATGAGCTAGGAGTGGTCACGTGACCCACATTAAACTACGGGACTATAAGTATAAAAGTATTTACTCGCGAGATTTCAATATGGTTAAGATACAGTCCAGACCACGAACAAGACAACCTGGGGGTGTAAAAGCCTTGAAAATCCAACCCGTAAGTTCGAAGTTGTTTTGGCGGTGAAAGCCGAAGTGGTACGAGGAACCAGTCCTCTAGGAGGGTGAGGGTTCGAGTCCCTCCTGTCCCACAAGTAAACGCCGCGAGGTATGGAGGTGGGGCGGTTGCGGATTAACGGAGTCGGCAATCGCTGAAGGTGCAAGGGCCGAATGTTTCGGAACCGTTGTAGGCTGCTTGCGTGTAGCGACGTTTTTATGGGCACGTAGCTCAGATGGTTAGAGCACCGCCCTGATAAGGCGGGGGTCAGAGGTTCAAGTCCTCTCTTGCCCACATTTTGGAGCTCTGGCAGAGGTGGTCTATGCGCGGGACTGAAAATCCTGAGAACCTGGTTCAATTCCAGGGGGCTCCGCAAAATACTGCGCGGTAGCTCAGATGGTTTCAGAGCACCAGATTCATATCCTGGGGGTCGTCGGTTCGAGCCCGTCCTGCGCAACAATTTAAGCATAAAAACCGGGCTTAATGCCTGGTTCTTTATTTCTATAGATATAATGTAGGTGAACATAGGATTCCGGTTCGCTACCGGCGCGAGCGGTGCGACGTCGCTCCATACCCAACACAGCGTATTGGGTGTGCCATAGAGGGCTTTGGGTTCGACCCCCAACGCCTACACAAAACAGGTGAAGTTGCTCACATCGATGGGTCAATATAAACCTGTTCCACAAGGTCAGAAGGTGATGCATACACGCTGCCTTGTCCGCGTATGAGAGTGTTGGAGGCGCCCAGAAGCGGAAACCACATTCGGGATTGGGCCGAAGTGCAAATAGGCCCTTTCTGCCGGGATGAAGGTCTGCGGAGACACAAAACTCGCTGGGGAAGAAAGCCCAGAGGAACTTGGTTCGATTCCAAGATACGCGACAAAAATGGGGTATCGTACAGTGGTAGTACATCAGATTCTGGCTCTGAAGACTTGGGTTCGAGTCCTGATACCCCAACGACGCAAATGGCGGATTAGTCTATCGGTTAGGACGTAAGATTCTCAATCTTGAGAGAGGAGTCCGACTCTCCTATCCGCTACATAATAACTGTCTCTTAAACAGTGGGTTATGGGTTCGAGTCCCACAGGGACCACAAACGTGGAGACACGTTGTCTTAAGTTGACGGTTGACGATAGATATGGCATGATTGGAGGTTCGACTCCTCCTATCGTCGCAAATAAACAACGAGGGTTCAAGAAAGCTTCCCGTAAGATGACATAGTCGGGAGGAAATACTTGAGATGGAGCGCTGTGGCAGTGTCGTTAAACCCGCAGCCGATGGGGTAGAGGGTGGAAGTCCCTCAGAGTAGTCAGTTGTTTATTATTTGAGGAGGTAGCTCAGTTGGTAGAGCAACGTATCTTGTGTACCCAGTTTATGGGTGCCCGCAGCAATTTTCGTTCGGCTTTTAACCCGTGGGTCACAGGTTCGAGTCCTGTCCTCCTCGCCAAGAATCAATTAAAAGGTGGCAGTCGTCCAATTGTGGTGAGTTGCGGAAATCCGCGCTGGGTGGACGATAGTTGATTCTCAAAATAGTTGTGTGCCCAGTAACGTGGCAGAGGTGGCCGAATGCAATCCGTTGAGAGACGGATGAATGAAAGAAGGAGTAATTCCGTGGGTTCGAATCCCACCGCGAAAAGACACAACTTAAATCGGGGTGTAGCTCAGTTGGTAGAGTGGGTGGTTTGGGACCATCAGGTCGCACGTTCGAGCCGTGTCACCCCGACACATATAGGCGCTTGGTGCAACGGTAGCATTGTGGTCTCCAAAACCTCCGATAAGGGTCCGAATCCTTTAGTGCCTGCCAATAGGGAAACATACGGCAAATTTCAATCAACTGGTTTAACATTTTTGACTACGTATCAAAAGATGAGGGGTTCGGTGGTTCAAGTCCACCCCAGTCCGCTGGACTTTAAGCGTTCCCCGTTTTTTCTACAAGACATCCGTGCGAGGCTTTTGATATTTGAAGCCCTGGATTTTACCGGGAGTAAGTTGGTGTAAGTCCAACCCGCGGACAATGTCTTGCCTTGTAAACAGACCCGCTCTTTTTGGTGTAGCGTAATAATAACCATCGGTTTGATTGTTGTGGCGAAAACAATAATCTATATACTATGCAGTACGATAGTTGATAAAGTCGGTTTTTCGTAGGTGTGAAGGAGCCACTTAATAGTTTGAAGACGGTAAATGTAAACTATTGGGAAGTCTGAGGGTGTTTCGTTTACGCATCCGTATCTTTGGGAGAGTAGCTCAGCTGGTTAGAGCGGCGGACTGTTAATCCGTAGGTCGTGGGTTCGAATCCCTCCTCTCCCGCAAAAAAAATTGCAGAAAGTTTTGGTAATTAAAAAAATTTGATTACCTTTGCTGCAGTTCTTTGACAACGTGGAATATAGAAATATTAATTTCACCTGTGCCGGAAATTCAATGGTGGTTACATTGGTTCTCGATTTTCGAGCCGGCTATGTTCTATCGGTGACGGTAGATATACGGAATAAGCGTGCCGCGTGCAGGGACGGTACGAGCGCTGATGGGGAGCGTAATAACAGCGCGTGTGGCGCGAAGATGCCCCATTCCACACAAATACTGTGTAATGACCGGGAATGGGATACCGGCGCCACGAGATAATATCAAAGGGAGGGAGAGGAAGGTGTATTCTCCATAAAGGTTGGCTGACAACAGCAATAGAAGTTCGATTCTTCTTTACGCAGCAAGTCAAATCCGACTAACGGCCTCACCGTGGGGGGCCTCTCGTAGATTGGAACAATGCGAGAGAGCCACGGTTAAATGGCGTGATGAGTAGGTGTAGGGTATCGTCAGTAATCCAAATATAGGGCGACTAGAGTAGCACTGAGGGGTCACGAAGGGGGTTAGAAACTGCACGTATAAAAAAAGTTACACACCTAGTGCATTGCGAATGACATACAAGCGCGTTAGTCTTAGGTGAGAAATGAATCCTTAGCTCAGTGGTCAGAGCGGCGGAATAATAATCCGCGTTTCCTGATGCGCACAGGATATGGAACATTGGTTTCAGAGCGCAGGTCCGAATCCTGCAGGATTCACAATTCGGGGGTAAGTTCTATTGGTAGAACATCTACACAGGCGCCGTTCGCGAAGGAGTCGAACAAGTAGAAGGCCGCAAGGAGATAAGTCCGGAATCGCGATAACCGGATGATGCTTGGGAGTTCGAGTCTCTCACCCCTGACAAAATTTAATCATTAAAACTTATGAAAGGCAGCACGAATACTAAACCATTTAAGTTGTTTCAAGTTAGATGGGCCGAAAAACTTGGAATACCAGAAAGCCCCTACCTTGTGAGGTGGACTTTCCTCCTTTTCGGCTATTCGATGCGAATCCATCACTGGATTAAGTCGGATGATAACCGCCACTTTCACGACCATAGTGCAGACCTGCTGAGCATCGTTCTCAAGGGGCACTACTGGAACGTGAAACCCAAGAACCCAACCAAGGACCCCCTGGTTCACCACCCCCATCACGAGGGCACGACTTTATTAACCGGGGTTGAGGATAACCAAAAGTGGTTCCACGTTGAAGGCATCTTCAACTCGTGGCACAACTTCTTCCATATGAAGGATTCCATATGGTTCTCCAAGGCCGAGGATTTACATTACCTCAGCATTCCCAAGGGCGGTGCCTGGACGTTAATGTTCGAGGGCCGGCCGAGGATAAAGTGGGGTTTCATCGTAAACGGTCACAAGTGGAGACCACTGCGATACTTCCATAAGTTCGGAATCAGGCAAACTGAAGATTACCAATAATAGCACCGTTGAGTTGGTACCGCAACGGTAAAGACGAGGCGGCGGGCCAAAGCCTACGTACCTTTCAGGGAGGTTGCGCGCAATATACCACCCTGCCTGTGTGTCGGAACTGGTCTGGGATTGTACCAGGATTTAAGCTGAGGGGAAACCCCGTGGAAAACACGCCGTGCTTGTGCTATTTATTTAGAAAACTATAGGGAAACATACAGCAACAACAGTTGAGAACACTACCATCTTACTTACAGTGAACCAAGGTTTCCCGTGAATTCGAAAACTTCTGTAACATGAGGTAGCCGTGCTGCGAGGTAATTGCTCACTACGGTCAGCTACACGACAGGCGCGCCGGCCGGAATAACTCGAGATAACACCGGACCACTAGCGCGAAGGTAAATGGAGGGTAAGATTGGGCTGTGACCTATGCCCTGCCATCCAGATAGGGAAGTTTTTTTATACCGCTCGTTGAGCGGTTATCTGGCTGGTCGCTTGCCGCAAAGCGATAGTCCTTCGGGACTTAAAGCCTCAGGCTCGCCTGGAGCCAGTCAATCCAGGCATTTTGGGAGCGTAGCTCAGCCCGGTTTAGAGCGCTACCCTTACAAGGTAGACGTCGGGGGTCCGAATCCCTCCACTCCCACAAGAGATACTTGAAGAGCATCGTTATAAAGAGAGGAGATTATGCGCATAGTCGAATTTCCAGGTGCGCCCGCCTCGGAAGGGGAGAAGCATGCAAGTGTGAATGCGTCAAGTAACAACATACGAGGGTTCGAAACTTCGTATGGCTCTGGCAATAACCCCGAGGGGGCTGTATAGCAATAGCATTATATGGCCCACGTGGATAGGAAAGTTTCTTATACGGTGTACATACGAGACACGGTATATGGGCGAAGGTGCCAACGGAGATGGACGACTTAGTCCGGCGCGCCCTCCTGAGGCAAACAGGGGTTTTTTAAGAGAATGCAGTAATCCCGAACGGTAGTAGGGTCCCCTTGGGCGCGTTTTCGAATATGCAAGCAGCGGAGTTCGACTCTCCAATGCGTTGGGTACCAAAAAGGGGCAAATTTATACTGTCAGACTGCACAGACTCCCTTCACGCCATGGAGTAATGGGAGCCCAAGGAGGCACGGTGGCATAACTATAGGATGCGAACAAGCCGTAGTTTAAATGAGAAAACAGACAGTATTTATTATAAATCAAGCGCATTGTGGCAGCATGGAGCCGACGGGCCACTCCACAAGTCACCTTGATGAAGATGCAGGGCAAAGAGCTCTCAATATATAATGTTGCCCTCCCGTTAAAGCCGGGCGCAGCCTTGGTGAGAAGCGATAAAGCCTCACTAACAATACGGAACATACCGCAGCCGCACCAAGTACAAGTGCAGCCCCTCGCCGTAAAAGGAGGTTGAAAGGTTTCCTAGCCTTTCTATAAAATATTGCATTAGGAGTGTAATACGGTTAATGTTAAACCGAAAAAGCATAGGGTGATTGGTGGAATAGGTAAACACAACTGTTCTTAGCCAATATTCCTACTCATGGCGAAAAACGGTGTGGAGGGCAGTAGGTTGTCCAAAACTTATCGGTTCGAGTCCGGTATCACCCTTAAAATTATGGTGCGTTAGTTCAGTCGGTTAGAATGTCGGCCTGTCACGCCGAAGGTCAGGGGTCCGAGTCCCCTACGCACCGCCAATGATTAAATATCAAGGATTTACACGTAGGGAAACTAACAGCAAAGATTACTCAATTCAGACTTTCATTCCGAATAATGTAAATGTTTCCCGTTGTTTTTTATTGGGGTCGTTTTGGTTTTGACCCCGTGGTTTGTGGGGTGCAAGCATGCAGAGCCTTGGATTTTTGCTCTTTAATCTGAATTTTCAAAAGATAGTTGGCAACAACACCTATGCAATCGCCGCTTAATTTGTTAAACAAATAAGCCTAATCCATCGGCACCAAGGCGTGCCGGGACGATTGTCCTCGCGGATGTTATCCTTGGTTGAATCCGCATCATGAGGGCATCATCAAATTCAAATCGAGGGCGGTGAGCCGTTTTCATCCTGGCGGCTCGTCTACGTTTCCAGGTTGATATGCGGTTGGTCCGGTGTGTTTCCCTCCAACCTCCGCTGAATGCAAAGGAAAATAAGCATGTAGAAAACATTTTATTGCCACGGGACACGGCGGTTCGAGTCCGCCCGACTCCACAAAATCACATAGTGCTGATGGCGCTGAAGCATTGGTTGGTATGATGCTTTGAAAGTTTTAACCATCTCCGAAAGAGGGTGGCGTTTTGAGGCGAGACTATGTGGGACAAAACTTTCCTATGGTATCTTCTAGTGGACCAGGAAATCCGAGGCTTATAGCGGTAGGAACAGGGGTTCGAATCCCCTTACCATAGCAAAAATAGTCCTCCAGACTATCACAAAACCGGAGAACAAGAGTAACCGTGGAAATGGGGTCGCCCAGCGACCCAAGACTTGCAAGCACCCACGGCGAACCGATGTAATGACTTTGGTGGATTAGGTCTTAGTAGGAGGCCATCTTCGTGGTAACACGAGGCAATTCCGGGCTGACACTCCCGAATTGAATATCCTCTATGCGGCTGCGGGCATCTAAGACTGCAGTGATGGCAGTGTCAGCCTATAGGAGAGACCGGGGAACTCCTTAACAATCCCTACCAAATACAGTTATGTCTACTGTAAAAGACACAGTAATGGAGTTATGGGCATGGGTGTCTTCTCCACGTTAAACAATAAAAGTGGTCCACCAGACTTGCTGGTGGGCGTGAATACGGTTACGTCTCTCCGGAAAAGACGACATCGCGGGTTGGTGCAACGGTAGCATGTAAAAAAGCAAAAAGGACTTCTGTTTAAGGAGTCTTGCAGCAACAACAATCGCAAAAATTTCTTTTCATAAAAGAAAGACGGGGGTTCGACTCCTCCACCCGCAACTAAATGCTTCCATAGGTCAACGGATAGACCGGAAGTTTCCTAAACTTCAAATCTGTGTTCGATTCACAGTGGGAGTACCAAGAGGCCTTGTAACTCAACTACATAGAGTACCACTCTTCTAATCCGCGGCTTCGGGTTCGAGTCCTAATGAGCCCACAAAAAGTTTGGCACGATATTTGTAGTATATTTTAGAGACTATTAAAATTTAAAGATATGGTAAAAAAGATTTTAGTTGCTATCGCCGCACTTATCGGCGTATTCCTCGCAGGGATGTTTATTTTTATGGGTGTTGAAAACAGGGCCATTTCATATGAAGAGGCCATCGAAAACACCTCGGGTAACATCAGGGTGGAAGAGAAGCGTCGTTTCGACCTCATCCCCAACCTCGTTGATTGCGTGAAGAAGTATGATGAGCACGAATACAATACATTGAAAGATGTTATTGCTGCTCGAAATACAGGGGCGCAGGGCGCCAATGTGGACGAAGTTAAGGCCATGATTGCTGCAGTTGCCGAGGCCTATCCCGACCTGAAGAGTCAGAAGAACTATCAGGAGTTGATGAATGAACTTGCCATCACTGAGAACAAGATTTCTGAAATGAGGCGGTTCTACAACCGGAACGTCACTGATTATAAGCGATATATCAGGCAGTTCCCCTCAAAACAGATTCTCAACGCAAGGGGGTACGAGTTTAAGGACTATGAGCGTCTCGAGTTTGAAAACAGTTCAGTGGACGCACCAAAGAATATTTTTGACTAATGCATATTGGTTACGTTGAAATAACGATAAGGGAAATCCTTTTCAGCACAATAATAATTGCCGTTATGGTTGGGATAGGGGTGTGGGTTTCAAACCCGATTATCCTGTCGACAACAAAAGAGGCCCTCAATACGGTGTCTGCAGTGAAGGTGTCAGATTCCGAAAGGTTTGGATACATTAAACGTACGAACGCCGGGAAGTTTTATGCTGAGGGAACGCTCATTGCCAACGACACGATAACCATCCCCGACATAGCAGGAGGGTATTCGTTCATTGAAAAGGTAAAGGAAGAGTATCGCACCCACGTTGAAACCTATACAACTACGGACAGCAAGGGGCATACAACAGTCCACACCAGGACCTACAAGTCTTGGGATGTTATGGACAGGAAGACTTTCGAAACGGAAACCTATACGTTCCTTGGGGAGCAGTTTTCGAAGAAAGAAATCCACTATAGACCATATGCGCAGTTGGATACTACGATATATAACAGGAAGATACTGTCCAACGACATCAGGTATCGTTATTATACAGTACCGATTGATATTGAGGGGGTCCTTTCGGGAATTGCGGACAATAAGTCCTTTTCTGAAATGAGGTTCAAACAGGGGCAGACGATTGAGGTGATTGAGAAACGAGCAGAAGGAAGAATAGGCAGTGCACCGGTTGTGTTTTGGATATTGTGGGGATTGTTAACAGCAGCATTTGTTGTATTGTTTTACATATGTGAAAATAAATGGTTATATTAGTTCTTTGAAAGAATATTAATGCCCGCTTAGCTCAGTTGGATAGAGCAACAGCCTTTAAGTAATTGATGTTCAATCAATTGATTGGAGTGCACTCTTGGAAACAAGAGATGTAGAACCTCCCTAATTCGGCGAAGCCTTAGCAGATTGAGTTCATTATCCAGGCTGCGAAAATCAGAATAAACTACGGGATGAATTCAATGCTGATGGTAATACCGAGCCAATGAGTAACTAATTCATGTATGATACGCAGACAGATTTTATTTTCTGTTGGTGAATTTACGGCAAGATGGGTTAGTTTACAGAAGTGTGTAGAGGCTATTACAGGAGGAACCTAAGTTGAAATTGTGTAATGGATGCCGGAGTAGTTCGTCGGTATCATTTGGGTTTAGAACGTGATTGTCCCCATTATGCTTACTTGCAAGATTTCAATATGGTTAAGATAGAGTCCAGACCACGAACAAATATTCTTATATGTAAGGATTGTGTGTAATAATTGGCAATAAGTGCACCAATCGCCAGGTAAACGCCAGAGAAGTATAAGAATTGTCAATTTGGTGGCGAAAGCCATAGTGGTAAGCTAAGCTGTGGGTCCTGCGTTCGAATCGCAGAGCGGGTACAAGCCGCCTAGCGGCTTTTATTGGGGATAAGGAAATGGGCAGCAATATCAATTCTGTTCCATATTACCAAACTACTAACTAAACTGAAAAAAAACGTTTCCTGTTTTCCCTGTTTTTACGCCGAAATGGGACAGTGGTCGACTCCGTCGGTTTCGTAATCCGAACCACCTAGGTGGCTCCCTGGTTCGAATCCAGGTTTCGGCTCAAAATTATACATTTTTGGCAATTTTCTTGCTTTATTGCCAGAAATGTTATATTTTTGTGTATATGAGTAAAGAGCTTAATAAATTCCACGTTATCGTCTATGACTTCAACTCCCAGAAGTTCGAGCCATACGACGTCCTTCCCTATCTGAGGAACTGCTACAAGAACAAGAAAAAGGACCGCCCGGTCACCGTCGAGGAATTTAAGAAATTCGTCAAGGACGAATCGATGTACATGTTCTGGGCCAGGTGTGAATGGGAAATAATCCTATCGTCGTGGCCCGGGGAGAGGGATAAGGAGAAGTGGGATGTCTACGGCCAGATTAAGATGAATCTGGACCTCGTTACTCGCCTGCTGATGGAAGACGTTGTTAAAACCAAGAAGAAATAATGGACACCAAGGATTTAAGGGCCGCTGTTGCTGACGGCCTCAGACTCGGCAGAGGGGTAAAGTTCGGGGGCGTATGTGATTTCGGCTCAGAACCCTACCTCATTGAAATCGGGGACGAAACCACCCTAAGCTTCGAAGTGGCTTTCGTTACACACGACGCCGCTACGAGGGTTATAAGGAATCTCCCGGGCCATAACAAGGAAACGGTCATCTATGGTCCTATAAAGGTCGGAAAGAACTGTTTCGTGGGTTGCCGGTCGATAATTCTCCCGGGCGTCACCATCGGGGATAACAGCATTATCGGTGCCGGCAGCGTGGTCAATAGGGATATCCCGGCCAATACCGTTGCTGCAGGTACGCCTTGCAAGCCCATATGCTCCTTGGATGAGTATATCAAGAAGCACGACAAGGATTTCCTCTATATGGTATCTCTGCCTAAAGGTCAGAAAAAAGACTATTTGCTTAAACATTTTGGCCTAAAGGGTAAAAAATAACACTTTATGAAAATTCGCCGAATTAGCTCAGCTGGTAGAGCGTGTGATTTGTAATCTCAAGGTCGCTGGTTCGAACCCGGCATTCGGCTCTTTTTTATGACAGAATTTATTTTAGTGGCGTTAAATGTGCCGATTCGAAAGAATTACAAAAGATGTATAAAGAAATAAAGAACATGTGGTGAAGTGGTCTAACACGGTGGGCTGCAACCCCACTATTCATTGGTTCGAATCCAATCGTGTTCTCTTTTTAAGGTTCAAAACCGTTTTTTTACTTTTCTGGACTATTTATAATAAAGAAAAGTTTTTATGAAAACAATTGACTATGAAGATTTAAAGAAAGCCTTAGAAACATCAAAAACACGTACTGAAGTTTTAGTTAAATTAGGCTTAAATATTAATGGGGGTTCTTTTACCAAACTAAGAAATTTGTTAAAAAAACATTCGTTAACATTTGACGAATATCGCACTACAAGAGAAGAATACAATAAAGATAAAAGACACTGTTTAGAGTGTGGTGCGGAACTCGATTTTGAACATAGGGCGAATGTTTTTTGCTCATCGTCCTGTGCAGCAAAACATAACAATAGGGGTAGAAAACACACAAAGGAAACAAAAGAAAAGATATCGCAATCTCTTTTAAAAGAAAAAAAACCAAAAGAAGCGCCAGAACAAAGATACTGTGAAGTTTGTGAAAGGCCACTCACGGGGAGGCAAACAAAATATTGTTCTAAAACTTGTAAACAAAAGAAATACTCTCACACCCAGTATCACGCCAAATATTCAAAAAGAAACGATGAGAAAGGGAGTGCTTTGAAACTTGCATATGTTGAAAAACTTGGCGGGAAATGTGTGCGCTGTGGATATAATAAAAATCTCTCAGCCCTCACCTTTCATCATTTAGAGGACAAAAAGTTTACATTAGATGCAAGAACTTTCAATAGGTGCCCACAGGAATTACTAGAAAAAGAACTATCAAAATGCATACTTTTATGTTCTAACTGTCACCATGAAATACACCATCCAGATTGGGATATAGAAGTACTCAGAAAAAGATACGGTAAAGACAATAAGAAATAATAGGTTAATACTACTCGAAGAGCAGTTGTCCGGCTGGCCGCTTGCCGTAAAGCGGTATTACGGAGAGGTACCCAAGTTTGGTGAAGGGGAGAGATTGCTAATCTCTTAGGGCTGTTTTCAATATGGCCGCGAGGGTTCGAGCCCCTCCCTCTCCGCGAAGTAATTTTATCTCGATATTGTTTATTGGAGGTCAAATTTTTTGGCCTCCTTTTTGTTTTTAATTAAAAAAGTTTGTATATTTGAGCATATGAAAAAGTTTTTAAAGAAAACCTTGCGGAAAATTGCACGCTGGGCTTGTGCCGAAGAGGTGAAGGAACTCGAGGACATACGTTTCTTACTTGGTGGAGGGAAGGTAGCCATTAGCGGCGATATCCACCATAACACGGATTCTTGGGCGGTAATTTCCATTAAGGGTGAGGAGCGCGACTATGTGAAATTCATCAGCCTGGGGCGCCAGCAGATACGTGAGATTGCACAGTTTCTTAAAAGGTATGAAGATGCCGGCGGAAGAATCGGAGGGATTGATGCCAGCCCTATGGCCACCAGGGTATTGAAAGATAGTTTATGGCTGTAACGAAGAGATACATATTCCTTGACATCGACGGCGTCTGCAACTACGAAGACTGGTACTACCAGAATCGCGTTGTAGAGAAGAACTACAAGTGTGGTGACTGCGACCCAAAGGTCGTTGAACTCCTGAATTCTTTGGAGGACCTCGGCGCCGAGGTGGTCATATCTTCCAGTTGGGGAGAATCTGCAGACAAGATGTTGGAGGATGTTGGGTTGAGATTACCCATAGTAGGACATACCGAACATTTCTATCAGGATTGGCTCTGCAGGGGCAATGAAATAGAGAAGTGGATACAAGACCACTGTGAAGGAATAGGTACGAAATATGGCAACGGATGGCTTTATAACGACAACATGGAGTTTTATTCCCATCCGTCAAAGGTCGATTATGACTATGTTATTCTCGATGACGACAGCGACATGCTCCTGGGGCAGGCGGAGAACTTCATACACGTGAACGGAAAACACGGACTAACGCAGGAACACATAGATAAGGCGAGGGAAATTTTGACAAGGCATGCGTGAACCGAAGGTAATATACTGGGTAGATGACCTGCGCGACCCCAAGGACTTCCTTAACAAAGAAAAAGAGGATACGGTCGTATGGATAAAGGACTTCAGCTCCTTCGTCAGCAGGATAAACTCAATGGGTCTGCCGGACGTTGTCTGGTTCGACCACGACCTCGGAGAAGGTAAGAGTGGCAAGGACTGTGCGGACTTCCTGGTGGACTACTGCCTCGATAACGGTGAGAGGCTGCCGGAATACAACTCCCAGAGCCAGAACCCTGTTGGCAGGGAGAATATACTTGGATTATTAGATTCATATAATAAATTTTATTTAAACAACATTGAAAATGAGTAGTTATTCTTCTTCAAGAGCATCTGCAAGCGCAAGCGCTGGCGGTGTTGGCTTTTTCGGCCTTCTTTTCATTGCACTACTTGTGCTTAAACTTACCCACGTCATTAACTGGTCCTGGTGGTGGATTACCGCGCCGCTGTGGGGTGGTATCGCCCTTGGCGTCGGTATCGTCGTTATCTGGCTCCTATTTGTTTGTGTGGCAGCATTGTTTGAGAAATGATAGACCTCTTATTCACCAGCGACACGCACGGATATCTCCCTAAAATCGAGAAGGAATTCAACCTTCTCGGTTTGTGTGGCGACATATGCCCGGCTCACGACCATTACGTCAGCTATCAGAGGGAGTGGCTCGAAAAGACTTTCGTGCCTTGGGTGAAGGCCCTGCCGTTCAAGGACGAATACTCAAAGGTTATCGTCGTAGGAGGGAACCACGACTTCGTTTTCGAACGCTGCAGGCCCTCCTTCGCCACTCATTTGAATGATATTTCTGACGGGCGCCTAATTGTCCTTAGGAACGAGTTCTATAGCTTCGTTTGTGGGCCAGGAAAAGCAATAAAGGTGTTTGCCACGCCTTACTGCAAGCTGTTCGGTAATTGGGCTTTTATGAGGTCCAACGATGTCCTCATAAACAAGTACGGTGACATACCAGAGGATTTGGACCTGCTCATGAGTCACGACAGCCCCAAGTTGAATGGTCTGGGATTCCTGTATCAGGAGTGGCACACGGACGCCGGCAATCCCCTGCTAGACAACGTCATCATCGAGAAGAAGCCTAAGATGTTCTTCTCCGGGCACCTGCACAGTGGCAACCACGAGGTAAGCACCGAGGGTGAGACCACCATGGCCAACGTCGCATTTGTGGATGAAAGGTATATCCCCACATATCCGGTTCTGGGCGTCACTTACGACCCGGACGAAAGAAAGGTTGTGACTACCGAGTATATAGATACGGAAGCCATTGACTCCGAATAATAAGACAACATAGATACAATATGCCAAAAATCTATTTCATTTATTACGACCAGGGAATCACCGACAAGAAGATTGCCGAGCGAGTTCTTAAGATTGGGGACCACGTTCAGCCGGACCCCGAAAAGAACTTTTTCCTGGTCAAGTCAGACCTCACCGCCATGGAGATATATGACGGTTTTACCAGCGGTCTTGACGTTTCCTTTAGGGTTTTAGTTGGAGAGATTGAACCAACCAACGTTTTCGGACTATGGACCGAGGCCCTTTGGAAATTCTTCGGCTTTGAAACCGCCGACAATAATAAGGAGGAAGAAAAGCAGGAGGAAAGTACTGATGATAGTACAAAGGACTAAAATAGATGGTGTTTACGTTGTAATCCCGGAAGTCCACGAGGATTCCCGAGGTTACTTTATGGAATCCTTTCACGAAGAAATCTTCAATGTTATGACCGGCGCCGATTTCCACCCGGTCCAAGATAATGAAAGCAAGTCGTGCTATGGTGTGTTAAGGGGGCTACATTTCCAGAGAGAGCCACACGCACAGGCGAAGCTGGTCAGGGTTATCAAGGGTACCGTTATGGACGTAGCCGTCGACCTCAGGCCCGACAGCGAAACGAGGGGGTCATATGTGGCCGTAATTCTTTCAGAAAAAAATCGAAAGCAGTTGTTCATCCCCAAGGGCTTCGCACACGGATTCATTGTACTTAGCGACGAGGCCGTATTCCAGTATAAGTGTGATGACTATTACCATCCGGAGTGTGAGGACGGCATCCAGTGGGATGACCCCACGGTGGACGTTCAGTGGCTGCTGCCACCAGACGAAATAATCCTTTCAGAAAAGGACAGGAAAAGAAAGGCATATGAAGAACTTAAGTATTGAACAATTTGAGGGGCTTTGCCTGGCAATAGGCAAAAAACTCAATCTTCAGGAGAAGGGGATTCATGTGGCGGGGCTTTTCGAAAGCAACGATAGCGATGTGGTTGCCGGATGGGCGACGCTCGATTCTGACAACAATATTATAAAGAGATACGAAAGCATAATAGACCTGTTTAATGAGTATGAAAAACAATAATGTAGTATATTTTTCAGTGAACAACTGGATGAGTGGTGAAAATTATCCACCTACTGAAAACTTCAAGAAGTGGTTGAGTGATGACTTCAATCAGAGTTTCAGGAACGATGAGTGGTGTAAGGAGAACAAACTGTGTGTCTATTATGGTACAGTTGATGTGAGTACCAATTACACAATATCTGCGCCCAGGGAATGGGTTGAGAAGAACTGCCCAGAACTCCTGACCGATGACGAATACACATATACTGAAAGATATGGAAGAGCCAAAAAGAGGTTGTTTGGCGGTTATAAGTATGTGTGGGAAGACCGGGAAATCAAGAAGAGGTATTCTGATTTTGTCTATTCCCAGGAAGATGTAGAAGAGGGTGAATGTGACAGTGTTGGAGATATGCCTTTCAGAGAGTATTGTGAAGCAAATTTTGGCTCTAAATATTATGAAACTAATTGGTGGGGAGACGACGAAGATGAAGATGATAACGAGGATGAAGAAGACAAGGAGGACGAGTAATGAATATACTAGTAACAGGGGCTAATGGCCAGCTCGGGCACTGTATCCAGGACGTTGTTCGTAGCCACAGTTTTGTGAACAACTACATATTTGTAGGACACGATGGCCTCGACATCACGAATAAAGCTGCAGTTACGAAATATATAAAGGAGAAGGAAATCGACATCGTCGTCAACTGCGCTGCTAACACCGATGTTGACGGTTGTGAGGGTGCCACACCGGATAAGACAAAGGTTAATATTATGGCACCGTCATACCTGGCTCAGGCGTTGAAGGCAAGAAAGGGCTTCCTGATACATATCTCCACCGACTTCGTATATTCCCCCTTCGAGGGATGGAATGGTGCGCCGTTCAAAGAGGAGGACGCCGGCAAGGCTGTACAGTTGAATCACTATGGCGCCACTAAATACGCCGGCGAGCTACTGGTACGGGAAGCCGGCTGCGATTATGTTATCCTTCGCACGTCGTGGCTGTATAGCGAGTATGGCAACAACTTCTTCACGAAGATGAGGAGCCTGCCTGAATTTACAATACGAAACGTTGTATGTGACCAAGTCGGCACTCCGACTTATGCCGGGGACTTGGCATCGTTCATATGCATAGAGCTCTGCGAGAACCCGGAAAAGAGGAAAGAAGTGGCGAAACAGACATTCAACTTCTCTGGCGTGGGCGCCTGCAGCAAACTGGATTTCGCTTCGGCTATTTTGAGGGATAAGCCCAATGTTACCGTAAGCCCGTGCTATTCCGACGAATATAAAACCAAGGCCGAACGACCGAAGTATTCGGTTATGGACCTATCCAAGATAATAGCGGCGTTCCCCAACTGTCCAGTATTCCAACCGTGGGGAGAAATTTTAGATTATAACGTACTTCATCAACATTAATATGGGAAGCAAACTACAACACCTGCTCGAGGAAATACGCATATCCGAAAGCAACTTAAAAAAGTACATGGACCGCAAGGAGAATGCGCAGGAGAAGATTGATGAACTCCTGGATGCCAGCTTTGGTGAACTCAAGGATTTTATCGCCAAGAAGGTTGTCGAGAATATGTCCGAAGAGGACCAGAAGGGCGTCGCCGAACGCCAGGCGAAAAGGGAAGCCGAGAATAGGGCCTTTCTGGAGTCTCTGGGTAAGAAAAAGAAGAAAGACCTCCAAAGGATAACCGACATCTCAACCGAACACGTATGCGATACTATTTCATATAGTATGGAAAGGTTCTTCAACCCCTACGTGGACCATTTTATCATTACCGACTATACCCTTAATGAGGATAGTACCAAGATAAAGCTGACCGTTGAGTGCGTCAAGAACCGTGGGTATCTCGGCATCACAGGGTGCTGGTTCCCGGACCTGCATTCAACTGATTGGATAAGTATAAAAGAACTGGAAGAAATCGAGAAGAACCTATGAAAGGGATAATACTCGCTGGCGGCTCCGGCAGTCGCCTTTGGCCCATCACCACGGGCACTAGCAAGCAGTTATTGCCGATTTACGATAAGCCCATGATTTACTATCCCCTTTCAACACTTATGTTGGCGGGGATTCAGGATATCCTGGTTATAACCACACCCGAGGACCAGGATAGTTTCAAGAGGCTCCTTTTCGACGGTCGGCAGTTTGGGGTCAACCTGACATATGCAATCCAACCGAAACCGGAAGGACTCGCCCAGGCGTTCCTCATTGCGGAGGAGGTGGGATTTCTTAAGCCCGGCGAACCCTGCGCGTTAATCCTTGGTGATAACATTTTCTATGGTGCAGGTCTTGTAGATGAATTGGAAGAAGCTGTATCATGGGCGACGACCCAGGTGAATTTTCCCGGTCCACACGCCACGATTTTCGGCATAACCGTCAGGGACCCCGAACGTTATGGGATTGTGGAAGTCGCTGACGACGGCTACGGTGAATATATAGTCAGTATCGAGGAGAAGCCCAAAGTTCCAAAGTCCAACATCTGCGTCACCGGCCTGTATTTCTACCCCGGGAACATTTTGGAGAAGGCACATGAGGTAACTCCCTCCGACAGGGGTGAACTGGAAATAACGTCCATTAACCAGATGTACCTTTCCGACCGTAGATTACGCCTCAGCAAACTGCAGAGGGGAAGCGTATGGCTGGATACCGGAACATTTGATAGTCTTTATGAGGCATCCGCCTTCGTGGAAACGATTGAAAAACGTAGCGGAACGATGATTGCTTGTCCCGAGGAAATCGCTTACAACAGTGGGTGGATAACAACGGGCGAACTGGCCGAAAGCGGCCAGGCGATGAGCAAAAACGAATATGGACAATATTTGTTGAGATTATCGAGGGATAAATAATGAAAGGAGTCGTGACACCATCACGACTTTTTTTATTTACGTTCTTGGATATTTCACAAATTCTTCATATTTTTGTGGCAAAAGACGATTTAATCATGTTAGAGAAGAAAATTCAGGAGGACCTATTTGCGGCTATGAAGTCGCACGACGAGGCCATGGTATCCGCTTTGCGTTCAGTAAAGACGGCCATACAGAACGAAAAGACCAACGGTAAGTTTCACGAGTTGACTGATGCCGATATCGTAAAACTCATCCACAAGCAAATCAAGCAGCGTTCCGAGGCAGAAGAAATTTATAGAAATGCCGACAGGGAGGAACTCGCGAACAGGGAACAGGACGAGCGCCTTGTCCTGGAGACCTATGTCCCGAAGATGCTTTCAGAAAGCGAACTCAAGACCATCGTGGAGCATATGTTGGTGGAACTCAACGTATCGTCCATGAAGGACATGGGCAAGGTGATGGCGGAACTCAACAAGAGGTACGCCGGGAGCGTTGACGGGCGAATTGCGAGCGGCATTATCAAGGACCTTTTAAAATAACGGCCATGATGGATTCAGAGAAAGATTATTTGAGCACGATATTCTTAAGGACGCTTATGCTCACCCCGTCCCCCAGCGGATATGAGGAGAAAGCCTTAAGGCTCTTCGAGGAGCAGGTTAAATCCTATTTTGACGGAGAGGCCGTAAGGGACAAGTTTGGTAATGTCTATTTCAAGGCCGGGCACGGCGACATCAAGGTCTTGCTGTCCGGACACATCGACGAAGTAAGCGCGGTCGTCACCAATATCTCGGATGACGGAATGATAGCCTTTGCTCAGTCGGGAGGCATCGATAAGAAGGACCTTATTGCATCGAAAGTATTATTACTGGATGATAACGCCAATCCCATACAAGGACTGGTCATCAAACTCCCAATCCACCTGGAGCATGCGGAGAAAAAGATAGACAAGGTAACGGAGTTCGACGAACTTCGCATCGATGTGGGCTGCGAAACAAAGAAGGAGGTCCTCGACCTGGGTATCCATCCCGGCACGCCCATAGTCTACGACCGCAACGTCAACCTAAACTTCGGGCAGAATAGGATGTGTGGTACAGGCCTTGACGATAAGATTGGGGTGTTCGTCGCCGAGGAAATTTTCAGGGACATTGTGAATCCCAAGCACTTCCCCAGGGATTGGGAGGACAAGTATACCGTATACTGCCTTGCTGCCACCCAGGAAGAAGTTGGCTGCCGCTCCGTTTGCGTGGCCGCCAGGAAGATTAATCCTGATATCTCCATCGACTTTGACGTGACGTTTGCCACGGACGGGGACCTTGGAATCAATAAGAATAAATATGGTGACGTTTGTCTTGGAAAGGGTCCGGTCATTTCCTATAGTGCGGAAAAGAGCCCGAGGCTTAACCGAATCCTCAAGGAATCCAGCAGTTTTGTCCAGGAGGTCGCAAGCGGACGTGCCGGTGGTACCAATACAGACAACATCCAGATATTCTCCGACGATTGCGAGACCACACTCGTATCCATCCCTAACAGGTCGATGCATACAAGGGTGGAAGTCTGCGACTGGAGAGATGTTCAGGGTGCTGTGGACATGGTCAGCCACGCAATAATGCTTAAAATGTTATAGACATGAGCGAGAAGAATATAAATTGGTGGAAGGTGGCCCTCATTGCGATGGTCGCCTTCGGCCTGCTTGCCGGTGGATTCATTCTCGGCAGACGCACGATAGACCCACCAACCCCTCCCGGACCGATATACGTGCCCGGAGATACGGTATACGTTGATAAGCCCTACCCGGAACCGGTATATGTGAATAAGCCCACGGATACCGCCAACGTTATCCTTGCCTGCATAAAGAGCGGCAGGTATTACGAGCTCTTCCCCGAGAAGGTTAGGGATAGCTTGATTTTCGTTACTCCAGAGGATAGCAGCCTGGTCATAAGGGATTGGGCCACCGAACGTTTCTATGTGGAGAAGCTGTTTGATTGCGATACCGTTGGTACGTTGACGGTGAAAGCGAAGACACAGTATAATCGCCTGGAGTGGCTGAACACTACGTTCGTACCGGTAACCAAGGTGATAGCGAAACCGACGCCGGTAAAGAAATACGCTCCATTCGCAGGTGGAGGCATAACCACATCACCGAGCGTGCTGGGCCAGGCGGGTGTTTTCTTTGACGACAAGTACGGTTTTTCCGGGGTCTATCAATATGACTGGGACAGGAAAAAGCACGTTGTCGGTACTGCTTTCTTGCTGAAATTCTAAAACTGGGCATCAGATAAAAACTGATGCCTTTTCTTTTTGGTTTTCTCGATAAAAATGTATATATTTGTGAAAAATAATCTTTTAACACATTAACAATGGAAAACAAGCAATACAAGGTTGTTGGAAAGAGTCTTTCAAAGGCTCAGCTTACACAAGAAATGGTGGACTGGCTTGTCGCAAAAGGCAAGACCTTAAATGACAGGATTACATATCATGACCCCCTGTTAGTTCAGTGTGTTGAGGAACTCCAGCCAGCCGGGTTCTTTGTTGCTCACATCAAGGACAACAAGTACAAGACCCTCGATTTCCCCAACGACAGCGTAATCTTTACCCCTAGCGACATTGAGGTCCTGCAGAAGTCTTGGATTGAAATCCCTGAGGAATTGGCGATTGTTGAGCCCGAAGTGAAGCCCGAGCCCGAAGTGAAGCCGGCCAAGAAAACCACCACCAAGAAGGCTACCACAACAAAGAAAGCCGCCACTGGTGAGAAGAAAAGTACAACCAAGAAAAAGAAGACTGAGTAATGGACGAGCCACGTTGCATGCGATGCGGTGCACCCCTCGTCAAAGTAAGTGATGACGAGCGCATGACTCCCCCTTACTGGGAGGAGGAAGGTGGGGAACCGGTAGAAGAATACCGCTGCCCCGAATGTTTAACCTATCACACCGTCACTCCGGTTGACCCCGAGAGCAAGGATGCCTATCCCGCCTATAACAAGGAGGCAGCTGAGAATTTCGTGGATTCATACCACGGATATGACGGAGAGTGCCCCAAGTGCGGAAGCCACATCGTATGGAGCAGCGATTTTATGCGTTCCGAGGTATGGGGTGACGTGGAAGATGACGAGGACACCCTCGTATCATACGTTTCCTGCCCTTATTGTGGTGCCTACATAGAACTTGTGGAGGCTACCGACAAGGAGCGCGAAGAAGCCCAAAAAGCAAAAGAAAAACAAGACTAACTATGGAAGTAAAAATCACTATCAGCGACGATTCTAAATTCAACGAGGTCATCCAGAGGGAGCTCGATGCCTTTTCCCCGCAGGAACTGCACGATATTGTGGGCCAAGCCGTCCTGCAGTACCTATCAGACAAGGCCAACACCAAGGAGCTCTTCTTCAAGGAGATAACCGACAACTGGGGTTATACCAAGATTGAGAAGACCGCCTTCTTCGAGAAGCTCATCCCCAAAGATGCCAACGATATAACGGTGGAGGTAAGAGAGGCGATAACCGCAAAACTCAAGGAAACCCTGTGCAGCGATGAGAAGATTCAGGAAATGATTAGGGAGGTTTGGGTATCCAATCTGGCCGACACCCTTGCAAATAATCTTATGAGCAACTGGACCTTAAAGAATTTAGTCCAACAGGTTCTTGCCGAGATACGCAACCCTCAACAGGTATAATATGGCAATATACGTATACAACCGTAACGACGAAGACCATTCGGGCGAGGCTAACAACTACGATATAACCCGCCCGAATATCCTTTCCAACCCGTATACCCACATCAGGGACCGGAAGACGCTGGCAAGATACGTCTGCAAGTCCAGAGAGGAGGCCATAGCAGCCTACGACCATTACTTCGATGTGATGTATAGTGGGAACAAGGAATTCAAGGAGAAGGTTGATGAGATTTACGAGAAGTATAAGAACGGGGAAGATATCTTCCTGAGCTGTGTGTGCCACCCTCTTCCCTGTCACGGGGATGTCATAGTGAAGAAACTGCAGCGCAGGCTAATAAAAGAAAAAGTACAAGAGGCAAGAAATGGATATAAACGAGATTAGGGCCAACGCGGCGATAAGCGCGATGCAGGGAATCCTGGAGAGCGGCAAGTTGGGCGAGGTCCTGGAGCTTACCCCTTCACTGGTTGCAAAACAATCAGTAAGGCTCGCCAACGAACTGGTTAACGAACTTAACAAAAGAACCTCCAACGACGAGCTCGAAGAGCAAATCGCTGAAGAGGTAAGAAACATTTTCAAGAAAAATGCCAAGTAGAGACGAAAGCCGATATAATATAGTGGTCCCTGGCGAACCGCAGATTGTAACGGAAATCAGGAAGAAAATCCTGGATTCCTTCCAAGGTCTGGAGTTCATCGAGGACGGCCACAAGTATTTCCTTAACGGAGAGGAACTACTACCGGTATCGACGGTGGCCGGCAAGTACGAACACGAGTTCGACGCTATTGAGAAATCCAAAGCCTACGCCGAAAAACACGGCCAGACGCCCGAATACTGGCAGGACCAGTGGAGATTCACGAACCTGAAGGCTACAACTAAGGGCACCCTCGTGCACAGCTATGCAGAGAGCCTTGGCTGGAAGCATATGAAGCATCCGGAGAATATCACCGATGATAACCTCTGCAAGTATATCGCGGAAAAGGACTGGCTCATTCCGACCCGTCCCCAGGAAGAGGCTGCACTGAATTTCTGGAAAGAATTCCCAGAGAATATGTGGGTGGTACTTCCCGAAACGAGGATATACAACATCGGTAACACCATCAAGTACGCCGGCACCTTTGACCTGTTGGTATATTACGACTGTCCGACGAACCCGGAGAAAAGTGGCCTGATGATTCTCGACTGGAAGACCAATTCCAATATCTATAAGGATTTCAGCCGCACCAACGGTAGGATGATGCTCCCGCCGTTTGACAACCTCTACGATGAGCCCCTCGGTGGATACACCCTGCAGCTGACGCTATATGCAATGGCCCTCGAGAAAATCGGTCTTAAGGTAATTGGGCGCCGTATCGTCTGGCTTAAAGAGGACACCACTTTTGAAATTGTTCCTGTGGACTATATGAAGGAACAGTTCCTATCGATTGACAATAAATTACTGTAATTACAATAACCATGGTACAAGAAGGAAAGTACACACTAGTGAAGGACATCCCTCTCGGGGGTGACAATAAGATTAAGGCCGGCACCAGCATCTATCTGACCAATGGCGTCTTCTATATGGACGGCGGCCTGCTCGACCAGGATTTCCAGGAGGACTTCAAGACCCTCATAATGAGGGAAGCCAAGAACGGATGGAACTATCTACGCCCCGATGAATTTTAAAGGAAAAGCCCCGCAAGTTGCGAGGCTTTTTTGTTAGAAGGTTAATGTGTCACTGGTCTGTGCACCGACAACTCTTATAGTGTCGCCGGTACTGTAGTTTGCAGCAGTAAACGTAGCGATATTATCGGTAACCGTTGCGTTCTCAACAAAGGTGTCGTTAACATAGAGTGCGAGTTGACCGTTATTGGGGTCATTGGTGTAGCACTTGATGGTCCTGTCCGTTGTCTTGGTGTAGTTCTTACCGCAGATATGTACGAACTGCTGAGAACTCCACCAGGCCTTATAGAGGTAGAACGGGTCCTTTTTGGTGATGTGGTCTCTTTCGACCAGGCCCTTGTCGTTCAGCCTCCTGAGGCTGTCGTCAGTCGTGGCGTTCACGCCGTCAAGGCAGACGGTGTAACCTTCGTTTCTGTTGGATACCGCAATGTCAAACAATTGCCACTGCGCAGTGAAGAGCAATTGAGGATAATTCTTGATAGCCGCGATATGACCCTCGTGTAGCCACATCATATACTCAATATCGTGTCTAGGGTTGTTACCCCTCGTGGTGGTCGTCATGTAGTCATCAGAGTGACAACGCTGCGTACCGCCACAACCATATTCGGAGTAGGCCGCTGCCTTGCCCTTATTGGTTACGAGGTTCCTGATACGAGTATTGATGGCCGCTGAAGGGTTGTTGGAGTTCTGGTTGCTATACCATCCCTCGTAGATGTTACAACCGAACCAGTCGGCATTGGGGTCATTATAGTAAGCGCTCGGGTCTGAAGCACCTTGTGCCATAACATAACCAACCATACGCTCTGAATCGAGAGCCTTAATCCTTGAGATATAGCTGTTAATCTTCGTGTTGGCGAACGCCTTGTCGTCAGTGGTCGTTTCGTTGCTCAGACCCCAGAACATAATACAAGGGTGATTATAGTGCTGGTTCACCATGTCATCGTACTGTCCATTAAGGTGGTCATAGTAGTCACTTGGCATAGTGGACTGCATCTTGTTCACGCAGGGTGCTTCAGTCTGCACGATAATACCCAATTGGTCGCAGTAGTCGTAAATCTCCTTCGGGTGTGGATAGTGGGCGAGACGTATGAAGTTACATCCAAGTTCCTGGATGAGGGAGAAGTCGTTGGCCACGTCGGCATCGGATTCGGCATTAGCCTTACCGGCAATATCGTTGTGCATACAAACACCCCTTAACAGATAAGGTGAGCCGTTGAGCAGGAAGCCGGTATAAGGGTCACCGCTCTGCAGGACTGTGGTGTCATTGATTGCGTACCGGTAATACCTTAGACCGTAGCCTCTTTCGTACCTATGATAGAGTTCGCCGTCGTGATATATCTCGAGGGTAATCGTATATAGGTGAGGGTCCTGCAAACCGTTCCATAGGTGGGGGTTTTGTATTGTCGTTGAGAACGTAACCTCCTGGCCAGTACTTTCGCCGGTTGTGCTGTAGTGATACGTACCGTCATCAATCGTACATGCAAGCGTAGCACCCGTCGGCACGTTCGTCCTGACATATACCGTTGCCGCACTTGAGGACACGGTTGAAGTAACGTGGAAACCGTCGTAACCGTAGTTCATTGCAGGAAGGTACGGGCTGGTGTAGAGTTTCACGTTACCGAGGGTAGCATTGAAGTTGAAGTCGCCGGAGGCCGGAGCCAGACTGTTACCTTCGTTGTTCTTAAGAGACACCTTTATATTATTGATGCCCTTATGGACATAGTTGGATATGTCCACAAAGAAAGCGGTGTAACCACCCCAGTGTTTTTCGACAAGGGTATTGTCGACATATATCGTAGCCGACTGGTCCGCGTGCTGGAACCATAGGTAAGTGGGCTGCGCAGCCTTCAGGCTCACGGCCTTCTCGAAATTGAAGGAACCCTTAGCGTAACTTGCTGAGTGCCCGTCGGTCCTGTTAACGGAGTAAGGAGTAGAAACGGTTTGGCCGTTAAACGTCCAGTTATCAAGGACCTTGTTGGACTTCTGATAGGGCGTTTCCGGATTATAGACACAGGTCTCGGTGACAACCTCACTTTGGCGTTCCCCCTTTGAGGAGTATGCGGTGACAATCGTATCAGCTGATATCTCGAAAGGACCGGTATAGAGGGTGTAGGCCCTGGACTGTGTGGCATTGTAGTAAATATCGGCGCCGGCTGTTCCGCAGGTTATTGTAACCTCTTCACCATCATTGAACACCACGGGGTCCTCCAAGGTTTCTTCGCCATCGTTTATTACCACCCAGTTCGTAGGTACTCCGCTGGTACCGGTACTCCAGCTGGTGTTGGCATCCTTAACAAAGGTACCTGCAGAGGCAACCCTTTGCACCCAGTTTATCGTGCACTGATAGTTCGAGAAGCCCGTCGTCGCGAGACACTTGATGTAGTTCAGACTAGCACAGTCGATGAACATATAACCATAACACTCCCTGACGAGGTCGGTCGCGGGTAGGACCGGCGATTCGGAGATTGCACACTGCTCGAACATGTACCAGTAGCAACCCTGTGCGAGCGTCGTGGCGGGCAGTGCGGGCGCCTCTATCAAATCGGTACACCAACTGAACAGAGCGCGGTAACAGTAGTTCGTAAGGGTCATCGTAGGAAGAACGAGATTCTTCGCGGAGACCACCTTCAGTTTCTTGAAGAGCGAACAGAAGTTATATGTGCCGGTAAGGGCGGTATTGCCAACGAAGTTGCTGCCGTAGACAAGGGACATAATGTTACCCTCAACGTTAACCATGGCGGTACCGCCTTCAAAGCCCGAGTAGTTGGACTTATCCTTTGCGTAGGTGTTATTGGTGCCCCTAAACCTTACGGCATCGCCGGTTGAAACGGTTATTGTTGTCGCGCTGTTTGCAGTAATTGATGACCAGGCACCGTCGTTAACACTATATTGGATGGTCTTGGACTGTCCGCTACCTATTGAATTCCAAACAATAGTACCGTTGGTGAGTGCCTTAAACGTGAGATAATCCTGGCTGTAATCGTGTGTAGGATTGTAAACACACACCTGTGACACGACCTCGCTTGTTTCGGCGCTGAGTTCGGAATAGGCATACACTACGGTGTCGGCTGTTATCTCAATCGGCGTCGTGTATTGGGTATATGCAGAAGCCTGGTCCAGTTTGTAGTAGATATCGGCGCCCACGGAATGACACTCGATAGTAACAAACTGTCCGTCACAACTGATAACAGGAGCCTTGAGGCTGGCGTCGTATATGCAGTTCTGTGAAACGAGTTCACTCTGCCTACCATCGATTTCAGAATAGGCTTCGACAAAAGTATCGGCGGTAATCACTATAGCGGACTCGTACTGGACGAAGTTGCCCTGCTGGTCCAACCTATAATATATAAAGGCGCCACCGGTATCGCAAGACATTGTGACATATTCACCGTCGCAGTAGATGACGGGTTCTTCGATACCGTCATCATAAATGCAGGCTTCGGTGACGGTTCCGCTCGTTACACCACTGAGTTCGGAATACGCATGGACGGTCGTGTCAGCCGTAATCGGAATAGATGCGGAGTAAAGGCTGTAATTTTGTGCGTTATCCAATTTGTAGTAGATGGACGCGCCCTGAGTTCTACAGGTGAGCGTGATATTAAGACCGTCGCAACTGACGGAAGGTTTGGCAACACCCTCTTCAACGACAACCCACCTTGTTGGTATGCCATTTTGCCCGAGCACCCAGTCAGTATCCGCATCTTTAACAAACGTACCGGAGGCCGCCACGCTCGTTGTCCATGAAGTAGTGCAGTCAGTGGCGGAGATGCTCTTGGCGGTACATTTAATATAATTGAGGTAGGTACATTCGCTAAACATACCATTGTAGCATTCGAAGACCAGGGCGGGAGCAAGAAGGTCCGGAGCCGTGGTTATCGAACACTGCTGGAACATATAGCGGTAACAGTCGTCGGCAAGCGTAAGGGCCGGAAGTTCAGGCGCCACCACCAGTGAAGGTGAATTAGCAAACATGGCGCGGTAGCAGTGCGGTGTCAGGGTGGCTGCAGGCAGGACCAGGTTCTCCGCTGATACTGCGTTTGTCAGCTTGAATATTGAGCAGAAGTTGTACGAGCCGGTCAATGCGGTGTTTCCTATAAAGTTTTCACCGTACACAAGGCTCATTATGTTACCCTCTATATCAAATGATGCCGTTCCTCCACCGAAACCGACGTAGTCTATATTACTTGTGGCGTATGAGGTGTTTGTGCCGTAGAATCTCACAACATCCCCTTCGGCCACTGTTATCGTGGAGGAATTTCCTGCAGCAATCGGTGTCCAGGCACCGCCGTTCAGACTATAACGTATGGTTTTGCTTTGTGCGCCCCCAAACGTGTTCCATGCAATGGTACCACCGGTAGTAACCCTGAAAGTGAGGTAGTCCAAAGCATAGTCGTGGTCGGGGTTGTATATGCAATTTTCGGACACCGTGGCACTCACCTTGTCTCCGAGTTCGGCGAACGCTTCGACAAGCGTATCGGCGGTAATCGTAAACGCTGAGGAATAGATATTGAAAGAGCCCTGCCCGTTTTCCCTATAATAGATGTCGGCACCCGGTGTTACGCAGGTAATCGTGACTGTCTCTCCGTCGCAGAAGATAACGGGACGCTCGACCCCCGTTTCATACTCACAGGTCTCTATGACGGTACTAGTCCTTTCGGTATCAAGTGTAGCATAAGCCTCCACGACAGTGTCTTCCGATATGGCTATCGGGGTAGTATATTCTATAAAGTTACCACTCTCGTTCAGCCTGTAGTAAATCGTTGCGCCAGCCGTCGGGCAAGTGATTGTAACGGTCTGTCCGTCGCAAGAAATGGATGGAGCCTCAACGACTGCGAGCCTCCTGAGTGAGAAGTTCTTGACCTCGATGCTTGAATAACGGAAAGGGTCGCCGTTCTCATCCATTGCATAACCGATAGTGACCTTAATATATTTAAGGTCCTCAATGTCAGGGAACACGTTATTGCTACGATAGACGACATTGCCGGTCGTCATGTCAGTACAGACGAAAGTATCGGTCCCGGCTGTAGGATTGTAGCGTATCCTGAGGTTGTATTCGGCAGTACTGCCCGTAATCGAGGCAGGATTGACTTTCGTATTGGTGTTACTGCCAGTAGAGAACTGTGTACCCAAGTTTATATACTTGTTTGTATTGGACTGCCTCAGTTGGAAACCGTACCAAGGAGAAGGAGAGGCCCTTTTGGCTGTCAATATGTTATGGTGGTTTTCATTCTGACCCGCAGGTTTGTTGGAACAGTCCACGGTGAAGTGCATGTCGACAACGAAACCCCTCGTAACGTCGAATGCATAATATTCGGTATTGACACCATCTCCGTTATATGTCTTTTCACCATCAGGATTACCGGAGGTGTCGATGTCATATCCGGTAACGGCTGTATTACCGCTTTCGTCATAAACAACGGTTTGCGTATTGACGTTACCGGACGTATCTCCAGACGCGTTGGAACCGTCGGTAGGGTCGCCCTCACCGTTGTAGTTGGTTGTTTGTGCGCTATAGGAGCCGTCGGCGTTGGTTTCTGTGGTGTTTTCGGATGAGCCGGAAACGTTGCCCTCCTGGTCGTAGTTGGTGGTAACGGTATTGCTCGTCGAGGAACCATCGGTATTGGTTGTGATGCTGCCCTCAGTTTCGTTCGTCTTGTTGCCGTTCTCGTCGTAATTCGTTTGGGACGTTGACTCGGAACTCGAGCCGTCCGGATTTTCCGTTGTATTTGTCTCCGTGTATGATGAACCTCCGTCCGGATTGGTCACAATCTCGACCACGGTCTGGGCCGTGGTGGTATTTCCTGACGCGTCGGTTATTTCGGTCGTTGTCGTAGTACGTTCAATGGTGGTACCGGACTCCTCTATCGTCTCAGTCTCACTGGAAGTGCTTGCCGTGACGTCGGTCTGGTAGGTAACCTTCACGTTTTTGTCCTTAACCTGGCCCATATAGGTGGCCCTGACAACAATGTCGGAATTGTCGGCGCCAGTGTTAATAACGAGGACACCGTTGCTATTAATAGAGGCATATGTCGAGCCGGTAGCGACCTCCCAAGTAACGGAACTCATGGGCACGATAACGCCGTCCCTGGCAAGATAATAATCGCAGGTCTCACCCGTCATCACGGTAGGACCCATAATGGAAAGGGTGAAATCAACAGGCTCAGCACCGCCGCCGGAAACGCACAAATGCGTGGTAACAGCAGACGGCAACTGACTCAGCGGGGTCGGCGTCCATACCCCGTTAACCTTTGTATAAAAGGAACTGATAAGTTTCCAATATCCGTTTTCTTTAATGTACATATTAATACCAACCTTCTATCTTATAGCAATATCTTCCATTGTTGTTGGCGTCACTTGTCGTTACGTCCCAAATGGTGTTCTGGTGTATAACTTGGAATTTTGTCTTCGTGCTATCCACGGCACAGGAGGCAAAATACTGACGGTTCCTGTTAAACGCCATAGCAACCTGACTGCTTCCCAAATAACCGGTAGGCCCAATAGCCGCAGCGTCGAGCGGGATTTCGATGATTATCGCCGGTGTCCTGTTATCCCCCGTGGCCGAGCCAGCAGCAAAATAACACCTAAGATACTTATAAGATGATAGGTCAAGGTCCTCCAACTGCCAGTGCCCGTCAAGAGTATTCGTGTTGTGTCCGAGCAAACCGGTCGTTCCGTCGGTTTGGTAGATAACGTCCGGAGCCCTCAGCGCATCTGCTGTCTGCAGATAGATGTCGCCATCCTGTCCGAGTTCGGAAGGAGGGGTCGTAGAACCGCTGTAAACCACCAGGGGGACAACAACGTCCCACTCTCCGTCGATGACCTGCAGCACCTTAAGGTTGTCTCCGGATGTAACATCCGGCAACCCCTTTGCTGCAATCTGACTGGCTATCTGGCTGTCAGACGAGAAACTGATGACTTCATTTTGTGAATTCTTTATGTACAGATGTTCCTTATTCGCGGCGTAGTTGATATACAACTCTCCGTGCGTTATACCACTTGCCGCGGGCGCTTTATCGGTCACAGAACTTCTGCGATGCAAGACTGTAGGGAGTCCATTTGCCATAATTAAATATCCTTATATTCTGGTATCGCGTCAAAGCAAGGGCAGGACTTAATCCATTCAAACTCTTCAATGACGCCATTATTATTCGTGTCAGGAGAATAGTCGCGATGACCCTGGACCTTGGAGATGTTGAGGCGGTGCTTAAGTTCACCGATAAGCCACTTAAGCGTCTCCTTTTGTTCGGGGGTACGGGTGTCTTTCTCTTTATAGTTCTTGTCGAGGCCGCCCACGTAGCATACGCCGACGGAGATGGAGTTGTAACCCTTGACGTGGGCACCGATTTCCCGGAGGTCCCTTCCACACATGATGGTACCGTCAAGAGCTACGACATAATGGTAACCGCAATAATGTCCGCTAATCTTTTGCTTGCTGAACCCGCGGGCCTTGTGCCATGCATCCAATTCCTCCATGGTAACCTCGCGTCCTTCCGGCGTCGCCGTACAGTGAACCGCGATGTCGGTTATCTTCCTGGTAGGCGCCATCGCGTACTCAATTATTGCTTTTTCAACTTCAAGTCTATCCATTTTTACCTCGATTGGGTCAGGCTCCTGGATTTGGTCATCATCAACAACAACCGGCGTCTCGGTCTGAGCGCTGGTCTCCGCCGTGGTTACGGCAGTTGTCCCGGAGGGTGTGGAGCCCGTATGCCCGAAGACGTTGTTTAACCAATCACAGTTACACATTACCTTTTTATATAGTAAATAGTTGCCTTTTGGGGTTTTTCCCGTTATCTTTTATAAAAAGATAAGCATATGTGGACTACTAATTACAGCACTGATAGTTGCCCGGAGTGGGTAACCGACAACACCGCGGGAGCGGAGGTGGAGTATCGCTATAACGAGAGTAAAAAGTAAACCGCCAAGCAATTGACGGTTTTTTTTATTAGAGGTCCTGGATAATCGTTTCCGACGTAGGCAACAGCCTGCAGTCTTCGTCAACCTTGAGCTTGGCAAAGCGGTTAGCTCGCCTCTCGGGGAAGAAGTCGTAGTAGCATTCAGTAAAGTCAAAAATCGCGTTGAGAATGGATGGGATACCAATTATCAAAAGGTAGAAGGGGCCCATAAGTTTACTGTCCCACGTATGACCGTCGACCTCGTGAGCGATGGTTGCAAAACCAGACCGTTCAGATACGTAGGCAATCGGGCCCAGACTGATTCCGCCGCTCATCTTTGAACCCCTCCAGCAGAAGTTGAAATGCCGGTCGGCGACGAGTTTCTTCTTACCAAGGAAAGGCCACATAACCAGGGCCACAAGCAGCTGAGGCAGTTGCCAGATGCATAGGAGGATGAAAATAACCCACCAGAAAATACTTTTTTTCGACATGACGATTTTTTCTATAAATAGTTTTTGTTTTCTCGAAAAAAGTGTGTATCTTTGTTGTGAAGATTTGAAGTTTATAATTTTTTAACATATTTTTGATTTATGAAAGTTTTAGAGATTATTGGCTATCTGGTTAAGGATGCCGAAGTGAAACAGTCCCCCAAGGGCAACACCTACATGAATTTTAGGGTTGCGGTACACTCAAAGAGCAACGGTGAAGACATAACCGACTACATTGATGTTGTTAGTTACAACCAGGTCGACACTCTTCCTCAGTACCTCAAGAAGGGCAAGCAGGTATTCGTTCGCGGAAACCTCAACGTGTCCACCAATACCGGCAGGGACGGAAAGATTTACATCAACCAGAGCATTTCCTCCGCTTCTGAAATCAGGTTCATCGAAGGCGGTAGCGGCAAGAAGGAAAACGAAAATAATGCCACCAGCCAGGCAAGTGCACCTGTAGCACAGGCACCTCAGGCACCCGTTGACGAGTATCGTCAGGCAGAGGCCCAGTTCGCGCCACAAGTGACGCCCCCGGCGGCAGCGCCCCAATCGGAGGACCCGGACGACCTACCGTTCTAGTCCATTAAAACAACAATGCGAGGGGCAATAAAGCTCCTCGCTTTTTTATATGTTAATACTAAAATACATCTGCTTCGTAGTAGCACTGATTACCACAGGTCTTTACCTGAACAACTACATCGCCGATATCACCAACGTCCTCACCTGGAGGACCAGCATCGGTGGCGAGCAACAGAACCCGGAAGAACAGGCGGCAAAATTCGCCAGCATGCGCTTCATCCTCTCAATAATAATGGCCCTCACCTGGGGAGTAGTCTTTATCCTCTAATGCAAGCCCTTCCCGACGTCAAGTGGCTCGAGGATACGGTGGAAGCCGTACCCCACGGAAAAACCCTATTCAAAATCTGCTGCCGCCTCTTGGCTGGCAAGGGCAAGAAAATCACGTACAAACAATTGTTCATGGTTCTATATGGAATCAACAAGCCACGCCTCGGTGACGAGAGAGCGCGGTGGTATGCCATTAACCAGATACTCAAGACATACAAGTTCAACAATAATAAACTACCAGAAAATGTAACACCAAATGACTAGCGACGACTACAGGCATTTCGTTGCCATCGTAGCGGGAGAAAACCCCGAGAAACAAATGGAAAGATACGACGCGAAGATAAAGGTCGAACCGTATCTTGTATACCGATACAAAGACGCTGATACAATAATAAGGCCCAAGATGTTGGCCATGTACGAGAACATCATCAACTCCGGCGACCTTTCGGCGGACGAGGAGAGGATAATGCGCCAGGAATACGAGGAGATGAAAGCCGAATCGACGGAAGACTTTTTCGACAGAATCACACTCGAACTGGATATCGACGAGGAGACGGGAGACGCCTACAGTTCAAAGAATCGCGACGGAAAGTGGCACTATTATTCGGCCGGAGGGAAATTCTCCATCCCGTTTATGACCCTTGAAGGTAAGGAGGTCAACCAGGCCAAGAAGTCGGAGATAGACTGGAGTGTGATGCACCTCAACGGGCAAGACGTTTACCGGAGGGCCTGGGAAATGGTAATGGAGGGGTCCGAACCGCAGACGGAGACCGAGAAACTTATCTACAACAACATGAAGAACAGGACCGTCTATTTCCAGAAATTCGGAACGAAGGAAAACTATGTTGTCAGCGGAACGGCATTCTGGGGTTATGCGTTCCTCTCACCCGAAACCGGATGGGTTGAGTTGGAAGATACCGACGACCAGTTCGAGTGGGTGAGCAACTTCTACGACAGGTTCATCAAACCCCTACCCGAAGATACACAATTAACCATTTATGAATGCGTGAGGTAAAAAATAAGGTTGGCAGTCAAGCCAACCTTTTTCTTTGGGATTAATTTCCGTTTCCGTCATCGACCGTTCCGTACTCGGTTGTCTGGGTTCCGTCGGTGTTCTCGCGGTTCATGTCGGCCACGAATTCGGCGTCAGGAGCAAACTTGACAATAACTTCGTCGGCGAGGTTCACGTCGGTCGTTGTCTGACCGGAAGCATCCTCGAAGACAATGGCAATCTGTTTAGGATAGCCACGGAGGATGTGTTTCAGTTCGCTAATTACGATGCGTCTCATGCCAGCGCGCATCTCAGCAATCTCTTCGGTAAGGGCGCTTACCTGTGCCTCAAGGTCGACAATCTTTTCTTCGAGAGCGTCGTCATCAGCAAGACGTACGTTGGCTTCTGTTGCCAACCCTTCCCTGAGGTCATTAACGGCCAGCCACAATTCTTCGGTGGATGCCGTTGTATTACCTGCGTTAAGCGGGAAAAGTTCGTCGCCACGCACCATCCAAAGGACGAATGGAATCGAATCCTTCAGTTTGATGACGATACTACTGCCGTCGGCGAGTTCGCGCTTGGTCCATTCCTTCCCGTCAAACGAATTGATGAAGAATTTGGTTGTGGTGCCGCCAGAAAGGGTCTCCCATATCTGGAGGGATTTGGAACCACGCACGGGGAAAGCAACGTTTGCTGCAGTCCAAATGGAACCGTCGGGCATCTGCACGCAAGGCACGGTCATTCCGTTGATAACTTCGCTCTGGTGGAAATCTTCCTTGGAATCCTTAACAAGGCGGACGGCGGCATAACGAGCCTTATCCCATGTTGATTGGTAAACCCTGGAATCGCCAGCAACAAAACCACGAACGTAGTATTGCTGTTTTGTTTCCTCTTCGCTAAGGGTCCAGAAGATTGCCTGTGTACCAAGTTCGGTAGGTTCGGTCCCCTCTTCATCGGTACTACCAAGAGGAAGGACAGAGAAGCCGTAAAGGTCGCGTGATTCTCCGGTGGTCACCTCATTCCAGAATTCCCTTGACTTGAGTTGCTCACCAGCGGTTTCGCCGAGAAGCACGTCACTTTCGGTACTGTAGTGGTCAGAAACGTCAATGCCACAAGGGTCCTCTACGGAGTTAAGCATCTCGGCCCACTCTTCCCTTGTGGGAACGTGCCAGCCGGTATTCGTATCCTTGAGGTAATCGTCGAGGGCCTTAACCGCGTCAAGCGTATACAGCAGACCAAAGTTACCGACCAGTTCCCTGGTAACAACCCTATAGCCGGGCTCGACACCATCACTTAATGTGGCGGCGGGATATTCGGTCAGGTCGATATATGTGTCAGCGGGTGCAAGTTGTCCGGTCTTTTCGACATCAGAAACACCGAGGGGTTTTGCGGGCGTACCGTTTCCCTTCAGGGTCTCATCCGTTGCAAGGTGCAGACCAGTTTCCAGTGAAAGGAAACCATTGACGGATACGCCTTCGGGCTGTGTTGCGGTGCGTACAGTAAGGGTACCGGTTTTTTGGTCGAACTCCATTTCGGTAATTTCGGCAAGTGCACTTAAATCAACTGAAACCTTTTCATCCGAAATCTTAGTAACCTCCAGCACGTTATCTTCGAGGGCAACACTTTTAATGTCGTTACCTTCGAGGAAGTAGAAGTTGCCATCAATCTGGGCGCCGGTAAGCGAGCGGTTAAGGGTTTCGTCCTCCATCCCCGGATAACCAGCGTGCTTATAGTAGTAGATACCTTTCATTCTATTAATCTCTTTTTTCCTTATAAATAGTCGATACTTGCCTAAACGCCAGGCAGTTTCTTCACTGTGGCATAATCCATGAAGCAAGGGAAGAACCTGAACAGCCGGATATCACCCAGGAAGGTACCGCCGAAGTTCTTTTCAATCGGCAGGCAGTATGATGTCGAATCGTAGTAGTTAGTAAAAATCTCTTCCAAAAGACCCTGGGTACCACCACCAAGGGAGATATTGAACGGCACGCCTTCCTGTTTCTGGTAAACGTCATCGAGTTCCCTGAAGTTAAATTCGGGAAGCTCGTCGCTGACGAAGGAAAGATATCCGTTAACGTAGAAGTAAAGTTTCATCTTTCTGTTGCCAATACTCATTGGTACATAGGTGATTGTGGTGCCGGAATCGCTTATACATTGGCTTTCGTAGGGGTTAATAATCTTAACCTTTACGACGACATTCACCCATTCGCCAGCGGGCACGACGCCTTCCTTTGAATAAGCCTCTTTTACGCCATAGCCATCTTCGGCCTCACAGTCGGGCGTGCTCATCTTAAATCCGATGCGACCATCGTCGTCAACCCTGAGTGCAAATGAATTTCCCTTGGAGTCCTTCTGTACGTCATAGGGTTTGGTTGTTGCGGTGTCGTTCTCGTCTACGTCGTTAACGGTCTTTCCGGTACAGGTGCGGTTGAAGGTGATGAAATAGTTTTCATCATCAGCGTCGGTACGGCCGGTAAGTATAATCGTTGCGTCCTCGTCCCAGTTGTTTACGGTATAACCCGTGCACGTTCTATTGAATAGGATGAACTTGTTGTCGGTCTCGATTTCGAAGTAACCTTTCTTGTCGGCATCGTGGCCGGCAGAGGTCTTTACCTCCACGTCCTTGAGGCTCTTCTCCTTGGCCCAGTATTCTTCGTCCACAGCGTATTCGTCGTTATCCTCTTTCTGGAGGTAATCATAGTCCGTTGCGTGGTTCTTGAGGTCCCAGTCGGCAAAGTAGCCATCGTCTACAGCGTTGGGGATGAGGTACTTATCCATACCCTCGGTCCTATACAGGTGCCAGAACTTGTTCTCTGCCCTCGTTCCCATATAGAAGAAGATACCCTTATTCTCTGGGTGCAGGGCGTTGAGTGTATTTACGCCGGTCTCATAGTCCGGACGGCGACGAATAACGAACTGCAGGTTCCACTCGTTATCAACGTAGGAGGGAAGGGTCTGATAATCAAATCCGAACAGCTTATAGAAACCCTGGTAGAACCCGCCCTTGAAGGAAATATATTTTTTTCCTTCCTCCTCCACCACTTCGGTCGGGTATTCAAAGTTGCCGGTGTTGCCGGTAATCGGTGAGAGGAACAGGCGACCATCGCCATCGCTTATGTCGTATGTACTGCCGGTCAGGATATTGAGGAACTCCTCATTGGAAATCTCCTCCTTATTATAATATATAAAGCCGTTGTCGATACCGGTCAGACCAATGTCTTTAAGGGACACCCCCGTACTGGTGGCGTCGTTCCACCTGGCCCTGGAATATATCTTACCGTTTTCGGCGATGCAGTCGGCGTCAATGTCGGCAACGAGGCAGTCCCCAAAGGAACCGTCCCCGTAACACTCGCCACGATACAGCATGAAATCATAGTAGTTATCATATCTGCACCTGAATTTCAATCCCCTGACATTGTTTATTTTCCTATTTGCCGGCATAAAAGAGATTTTCTCTATAAATAGTTACAAGTGCTTGTTTTTTTAAGAGAAACTACGTATCTTTGCACCAACTCTATGGAGGTATTATGGCTGAAAAAGATTACTATTCGATACTTGGGCTGACCGACGAGGATAAGAAACTCAGAGGGAAGGATTTTAATGACAAGGTATCAAAGAATTTTAGGAAGCTTTCACTTAAGTGGCACCCGGACAAATGGGTAAGCGCGAGCGAGGAGGAACGCAAGGCTGCCGAAGAGAAATTCAAAGAGATTTCCGAAGCCCACAGCGTCCTCTCCGATGAGAATAAACGAGCTGAATACGATGCCAGGAGTAGTGGAGGTGGATTCAATGGATTCCCCGGTGGTTTCCCTGGTGGATTCAACCCGTTTAAACATACGGGCGGCAGGGGTTTCCCTGGGTTCAATTTCAAGTTTGGTGGACAAGACGAAAGAGGGGCCACACCAGGCACCGACATCGGGGTTAAGGTAACGATTACCCTCGAGGAGGCCCTTAATGGTACCACCAAAGAAATTACCTTTGATAAGGAGATACCCTGCGAACACTGTCACGGGACCGGCGCCGAAGACGGCAAGATGGAAACCTGCCCCCACTGTGGCGGAAGTGGCATGATTGGCAATACCACCTATAGGGGCAATTCGGTATTCACCAGTTATCAACCCTGCCCTCATTGTCAGGGGAGGGGAAAGTGGCCAGCCAAGCGCTGCAGCTATTGTGGTGGTACCGGCGTAAAGAAAGAATCGGTAACTACTACAATCAATATACCGAGGGGTGTTGACAACGGAATGAGAGTGGCTTATACCGGAATGGGTAATGCCAGCACAAACGGCGGCCCCAATGGAGCGTTGGTCGTTTATTTTGAGGTGCTGCCGAACTCAATGTTCGAGAGAGACGGAGAAAACCTCATATACTACGATAAGGTTCCTTTCACCGACGCACTGCTTGGTTATACAAAAACTATTGGTTGCATAGACGGTGGCAGCGTCGTGCTCAAGGTTCCGGAACTCACCAATCACCTTACGGAATTCAAGTTCGCCGGCAGGGGTATGCCTTATATAGACGCTTACGGAAGGGAGATGGGCAGGGGAGACCTCATCGTGGTCGTGTATCACCTGCTTCCCAAGAAACTGTCCAACAGCCAAAAGGAGATGCTTAGAAAATTCGGCAAGTAATGGTACACATAGTCGAGGACATAGACCTGATAAACGAGGTATTCAACTACTCACATATACTTGTGGGTACGTCGATTATGAATTCGCTCGGGAACGGCTTCCAGCATAAGGTTGCGATAAACTTCCCGGAGGTCGAAGATATGTGCAAGACCGCGACCAAGTATGGGGACCAGAGAAAGCTGGGCACCGCAACGGTAATCGAAGGCGAGCCCACCTTTATATTATGTTATATAACGAAGGGGCGATTCCGTCCGGATTTAAAGCCCGATACTTTGGATTACGACGCCCTCAAGAACTGCTTGAAACTCATTCATAAGAAATACAAGGGAGAAAAGATAGCCTCAACCATTATGGGTGTTTCCAAGTATGAGGGAAATGGCGACAAGGAAAAAATCCTGGCTATATTCGAGGAGGTCTTTACCGATTGCGACATATGGCTGTATGATTACGAACAGAAGGATAAGACCGAAGACCATCGAGAGGCTTGGCAGAGAGTTATGGAACACGTGGGCCAGCCCGATTATATGGAGGCGAAGAAAAAGTTCTTCTGGGAGAGGGAATTTGGCATTTACAGGCCAATTCCCGAGGGCTACTCCTTAAAAGAAATCAAGGAAGAGATAGAAAAAAATAAAAAAGAACGCCAAAATATTGGAAGTTTCAAAAAATAGTGCTAATATTGCAGTGTTATGATAAAGAAAATCACGCTGACCGAGGACCACATAAAACTCATCTCGGCAATCAAGGTAGAAGAATTCGCTTTCGGGCCCAACTCCAGGGTCGGAGAACTTGGCTGGGGATTCAACCAGTATAACCTTTTCGGAGGAACGTTCGTGCTTGAGGACGTATCCATTCTTATCGGCAGGTACGACAAGCACATCGTCGGCACCGAGGAAGACCCGCAGGGCGTCGATTTCGAGGATGAGGACAAGAAGTATATGTGGGGCCTTTACCAATACATCTGGGATAACATGGTGTATATTATGAGCCTGGTCCTCACCTTTGCTGGTAAGGGCGGAATTTCTCCCGGAACATACAAATGTAAGGATACCCTGAAAGACTGGGTTAAAGTAGATTAGCAATGAAGGCTTTCCAAGTTCGCTGGGCGAAAGAAAAAATCAACAGCCCCGAATACTACAGGCTCAGAGCATTGATGATGGCAGAAATCGCTGCAGATTGGCACACAGAATTGTGTATTGACAATCACCACAACGCCGAAGCCCAGAAGAAGTTCGAGTTGTATCACCGCCGTTTTCGCTGGTACGTGAAAAAGGCAAGGGAAATCAATGTGGAGTAAGGTATGAGGAGGAGAGGCAAGGGCACCGTCGACGTAACTGCCAACAGTTTATTCTACGTTCGGTCGACTGAGTTGGTAAATCAATATCTCCGGGACATCCGGGGATTTGAGGTCATCTCTCCCATCGAGGAGCGCAAGCTCTTTGAAAGAATAAAGGAGGGTGACCAGGCCGCCGTCGCCGAGCTCGTGGAAGCAAACCAAAGGTTCGTCTATGCCGTTGCCAAAAAATTCGGACAGGGGGATAATATTATGGACTTGGTCCAGGAGGGAAATATCGGTATGTTGGAGGCCATAAAGCATTTTGACCCCGGGAAACGCACCAATACGGGAACACCCATCCGATTCCTATCCTTCGCCGTCTGGTACATAAGGAGAAACATCTGCATGTATATCCTTAACAGTGGACTTGTCAGAAAGACAAACAACACTAAACTCACCTTAAGGGCCAATAAGCTGCGCGATGAATTCATAGTTAAGTATGAGCGCATACCTACGGTAGAAGAACTAGCTGAAGCATTATATCGGGAATACGGAATAAAGGTTAAAGACCTTTCATACCTCTACGACATTGATGCAAAGAAACTTAGCGCGAATATCTATGATGATAAGGACGGGCAAACCGTAGAAGATTCCGCTGCATTCACTTCAAGGTCAGCCAGCCAAAACGAATATCTAAGCAATGAGGACAAGGAATATAATAGGGCCCTTATAGAAAAATCATTAAAACGTGTCTCAGAGCGCGATGCCCAAATTATGCGATTACTTTATAATATCGGCACCGGCAGAGAGCATAGCATGGACGAGGTTGCGGAAATTACCGGTCTCACCAGAGAAAGAGTTCGTCAGATAAAAGCCCGCGCCCTTAGGAGGATGAAAAAAACTGTGAGCGAATGCCCACAGCTGTAAAAAGGGAATTTTGAAAACCTTACAGGTCAGACTTAAGTCCGTACATGCGGTTAATGTCTTGTCCGGAAAAGGCATATTGTGCACCTGAATCGGGGTTAATATCACCATCTCTCTTTTTGTAGAATAGGCTACGGAGAGAATCTTCCTCCTTCTTCGTCTTGGGTCTCCAAAGCTTACGCATAATCTCAGCGTTGTTGATAGTACCCTTCTTGAGCCAACGGAGCACGACGGCACGCTTGGTACCGGCCTTATCAGCGAAAGATGCGTCCTTCTTCTTGGAGTCGAGGTTACCGGGTTTCTTCTTGTTGAATTTCTTGTGGTGCTTTTTCCTTTCGTCCATATCGTTACCGACGGGAGCAGGTACCTGTTCCGCAGCAGGACGGTCGTTCACTATGCCAATCTGGCTCTGGTCAAATAGCTCGTTAAGCTGTTCACGGACAACGCTTTCTACCTGCTCGGCAAGCATGCGCTCCTGTTTCCTGGCAACTGCGTTACCAATAGCTTCTCTGATTATGTCGTGGAGTTCAGACTCCGTTATGTATAACTTAGCCATGTTCAAAAACATTTTATTATAAATAGTTGCAAGTTCCAAAATCTTTTCTTACCTTTGCCTGTAAACCAAATTTTTGTAACTATGTGCCTAACGAAAGCAAAGCCGATTAAACTCGAGAAAGACATTGAGGTCTATAAGATATTCCAGAGCATCTCTGGCAGCGCCTACTATTTCAGTCCAATGTACATCCAACAGTGGATACTGGGCCAGCCGCAACACGACTTCGCCTATGACTTTGGGAGGTTGAGCTGGATGGATAACGCCGGACATCATGACGAGTGGGGGATATACGGTGGCGTGTTCCACTCCTTCAAGAACGAGGTGGACGCACGTCGTTATAAGTGGGCCATGGAGAATTACTCTATGTACAAGAACTTGGTTTTGGGTAGGTGCATAATCCCCAAGACCTCGGCCAAGGTTTTCGAGGGGATATTCAGGGATGCGGAGGACGCGCCGGCCTATGGTAGCACCGATTTAATACTTATGGAGATAATACGATGAAAAGGGCCGAGTTGTTGTTACCTGCAACGATATAGCTATAGATGGCTTAAGGATTGGTGATTTAAAGGTTAGGCCACTACGTTTTTTATCATCAAATTATGTGCATAAATTATATTCCACGGAACTGTTTGTTAGACTGGCCGATTATATACATTGTGGTAAGTATGATTATTCGAAAACCGATTTAGAAAACAAGGAGAATGGGAAAGTTACGATAATATGCCCCGAACACGGTGAGTTTAAACAACATCCCACAAATCACCTTAGGGGCGACGGATGCATTTTATGTAAAAACAAGAAAGAAGAACTACTTTTTAAACACCTGGAGAGAGAGTTCCCTGGACTGGTTATTGAGAAACAAAAAAGGTTCAAGTGGCTTGGAAAGCAAAGCATTGACTTCTATTTGCCGGAGTATAAGGTCGGTATCGAGTATCAGGGGCGAGGACACTTTGAGCCAGTCGAAAAGTTTGACGGAGTACACGGATTTAATTTACAACAGGAAAGGGATAAAAAAAAGAAAGAACTTTGTGAAGAGAACGGTATAAAGCTAATGTATTTCACGTTCGATGAAAACATGAAAACTTTCTTGGGTGAAAAAATACTTCACAACGTAGAAGAACTAACTTTTATAAACGAATAAAAAGGATTTTTACAGCAATAAGTTTAACATTAAAGAATTCTGTTTATGGAAAATTTGTTTATCAAGGAAAACATTATGGGGCCGGGGGCCAATAACACTAGGACAGAGAACGGTGCTATCTCATATTTTACCTCCGGAAAGGCCCTTATTGACCAGTTCTCACACGCCGGCACAGCCCGTGGGCGTAATCTCGACGAGGTGTGGGTTGGGCAGTCAACCCTGTGGGCCGAGAATCCCACCATGGCACTTCGTTTCCCATTCTATCTTCGTATGATTACCCGCCAGACACAGGTGGGCGATGGACAGACCGAAAAGGTTCAGCGCGGACAGGGCGCCAGGGACGAGGCTTTCAAGCGTCTCCTTTGGATTGCCAAGTTCCACCCCGAGGTGTTCTACAAGAACCTTTGGCTCCTGCCGGTTGTTGGTTCGTGGAAGGACCTGTGGGTTCTCCTGTCAATGGATGACACCCTTAACAGGACGCAGTTCTTTGCCGTAATGGCCGAAGGTATCCGCAACGACAGCACCAGGGAGCTGGTGATGAAGTATCTTCCCCAGATTCGTTCATCCCTCAAGTGCAGGACTCCTTGGGCAAAGGCGACAAACACCGATGCCAAGGCTTTCGCAAAGTTCCTCGGTTGGACTTTCGAGCAGTACCGTGAGTTCAAGCGTACCGGTAGGGCGCACGAATTCCAGAGGGTCATCTGCAACAAGGAGTACGACAAGCTGGATTGGAACAAGATTCCCGGCAAGGCCCTCCTCAACCTCGTGAGCGGAAAGTTCCTCGGCAACCACGACCTCAACAAGAGTTATATGAGCTGGCTCGAGAAGCAGCCCGTTGCAAAGTTCAACGGCTACGTCTATGAGCTTGGAATGAAGCTCGGTAACGGATATATCAGCAGAACGTCCCTCGTCCAGAAGATGACCATTGACAAGCAGTTCAATAACCTCATCCAGACAGCAAAGCAGGACGACGGTGGCATCAAGGGTAATGTACTGTGCGCTCTCGATACTTCCGGCTCTATGGGTTGCCCCATCGAAGGCGGCCCTGCAGGACTTACCTCCTACGATGTGTGCATCTCCCTGGGAATTTTCTTCTCAGAGCTGAATACCGGCGCGTTCCACAATCACGTGGCGATGTTCGACAGCACCTCAAGGATGATGGAGCTCAAGGGCTCCTTCTCCGACAAGTGGTTCCAAATCAGGAATTCTACGACCGCCTGGGGTTCTACGAATTTCCAGAGCATCATCGACCTGCTGGTTCGTACCAGGGCGCAGCACCCCGAAATCTCCATCGAGGACTATCCTCAGACCATCCTGGTCGTCTCAGATATGCAATTCAACCCTTGCGATGGCAGGAGCAACTATGAGACGATGATGGGTAGGCTCAGGGAAGCGTTCCCTGACGAGTGGGTAAAGGGCGTCAAGGTTATCTGGTGGCAGTGCGCCAATAGGAGCGCCGCAGTTCAGGACGTTCCTGCAACGATGGACCACGCCGGACAGTACCTCTTCTCCGGATTCGATGGTAGCGTAGTTAGCCTCCTCCTTGGCGGCGATGCCGTTATCGACGAGAAGACCGGCGAGGTCAAGCAGCCTACTATGGAGGAGATGATTAACACCGCGCTCTCCCAGGAGGTCCTGCTTCTTCTTCAGGATTAAATCCTTTCCTTTGTTAACATATGTCCCGGGGCCTGCAGGAAATTTTCTTGTAGGCCCTTTGTTTTTCGAAAACTTTTCTATATCTTTGTGGTATGGATAAAGTCAATATATACAAAATGAGCAGCGACGTGACGATTCAAACGGAATATGTCGTCGCAAGAAGCATAACCGAAGCGATAACGTATTATTGTGCTACCAGTGAAGGGCGCATCGGTCCGGACAATATCACCAGCATAGAAAGAATCGCAGAAAACGCAATAACACAATGAATAAAGAACGTCAGAAAATATGGTTCACCTCGGACCTCCACTTCCTCCACGGAAACTCCATAGTTTTCCATCCAGAGAGGCTGGAGGCGGCCGGCATGTCATATTCCGACTTCGAGGTCGATAGGGGATTGAGCATTGAGCAGTACGCCGAGTGGCTCATCGGAAAGTGGAACGAAACGGTGAAGCGCGAGGATAGCGTTTATATCCTCGGGGACTTCTCCCTGGCCAACAGGGAACGCACCGAAAAGGTGCTGAGGAGGTTAAGGGGAAAGAAGTACCTTATCTTTGGCAACCACGACAAAGCCTGCAAGGGCCTGGAAAACTATTTCGAGTGGTGCGGGGATATCAAGGAGGCGAAGTTCACCGAAAACCAATTCAAGTTCATCGACCCCAACGAGACCTTCTGCGTCGAGCTGTGCCATTACCCGCTGTTAACTTGGAACAGGCGCACACACGGTTCCTGCCACCTACACGGTCACGTACATGGTGCCCTCGATACCTATAATGAGAACAGTAAGGAGCTACGCCTCGATGTTGGTTGGGACGGTGCTCTTGCAAAGAAATACGGAGGGTTGATTGAGTTGGAAGACATTTATAACGAGTTCCGCGCCAAGCTCGATAAGGCAGGCGCCTCCACGTTCCAGGAGTATATGGACAAGCTAATGATTGAACAAGGATATAGAATCTAACACAATGCATATGGACAAAAGAAAAAATTTCACAATCAGTTCCAATGGGGATGGGCAAATCCCCGGAAAGTTCATAGGAAAGTTCCTAAACGAAGAAGACAGGCCCTACTATGGCGAGACACTGGAAAGCGTCAAAGAGGAGGATGCCCCCGAACCCGAAGAATCCGAAGAAGATGAGCCAAGGGTGTCCAACGTTACCCAATGGTCGAACATCGACGGCGCTATCCTTCCCGTTTCCAACACAATGGAGCGTCTCGAGAGGGGCTACTATAGCATCTGCCACTCCCCGGATAAGGGAATGTTCTTCGTAAAGGAGAAGGTGGAGCTCAATAAGCTTTACCGCCTACCGAACATCGCAACGGACCTCATCCTCAACGACATATCCAAGTTCTGGACGCTGGAGGAGACCTACAAGAAGTACCACAGGGTATTCAGGCGTAACTACCTGCTCTACTCCGCTCCCGGTACCGGCAAGACCTCCCTCATCAATCTGATGTGCCAGGAGCTGCTGGAGAAGTACGATGGAATCATCTTCCCGCTGAGCACTGAAATGCAAATTCAGATGTTCCCTGACGCTGTGCGTCGTGTCCGCAAGATTGAGCCCGATAGGCGTATTATCGCCATCATCGAAGATATTGACACCTTCACCCAGGCCGGTTCTTCGCTCAATACGCTCCTTCTCAACATTCTTGACGGTAACCTTAAGCTCGGCGGCTTGGTAACCATAGCAACAACCAACCACATCGAATATCTCGAGGGCAGATACACCAACCGTCCTTCACGCTTCGACCGCGTGGTAGAGTTCCCTCTTCCCAACGCCGAGAGCAGGAAGATGTTTATTGAGAAGACCGTGCTTCCGGAAGACCTGAAGAAGATTAACCTTGACGAGTGGGTGGAAAAGACCGAAGGGTTCACCATCGACCACATCAACGAACTCATCCTCCTGTTCTTCGTCTTCGGACACTCGGAGGACGAAGCCTTCGATACGCTCTTTGAGATGACCAAGACCAAGGGTAAGCTCAAGAATAAGACCAGTGTCACCAAAAAAGATATAGGATTCTAATATGGATAAGTGGAGTATACTTCTGCTCGTGGCATCAGGGATAATCTTTTTCCTGTCGATAGTTTTTTTCTGCACTAGTCTCACGCGCCAAACCAAGGAGAAAGTTGTGAGAATATATCATAGCTATAAGCTTTCGAGGGATTACAGGCGGCTTAAACAGTTGCTTGACGATGGACAGCAAGTTGTACGTATAATCGATTGGGATAGCAAGTACGGTTCCGCCACGGTTATAGCCAGACGCGACCATCTCGATGACAGCTATTATTACATGGGCTTGGGTAACCAGCTCAGCATCGGAGAAAAGGGGTGTAGTGAAGACAAGTTCGTCGCCTACTGTATGTTCAATGACCTTGAATACCTAGACTTCGGGGAAATCATAAACCAAGAAGAAACGATAATAGAAGATGGAAAATAACGTATTCACAAAATCAGATACCTTTAAGTCCGAATACAGTTGTGCCGTTGTCCGCATCGGTGAACTGACCCCGGTGGAGGGTTCCGACTTCCTGGCGAAGACACTCGTACAGGGCACCCAGATTGTCGTCCGTAAGGACCAGGTCAACGAAGGCGACGTAGTTCTCTACGCCGCAAACGAAACACAGCTCAACGGGAAGTTCCTGTCAGCCAACAACCTCTACGAGATTGGCTGCAGGGATATGAACGCCAATGCCGAGGAGGTCGGTGCCATTATGGCAAAGTACGAACCCTACAAGGCGAAAGGTGACGCAAAGCGAGCGGAGGCCAAGAATATTAAGGGTATGATGGAATCATACACCAAGAAATCTCAGAAGCTCCAGAAGGATATCGCCAAGGCGAAGAAAAATGCGGAAAAGTTCGCCGAGGGGTCGGAGGAGTACAATATCGCCCTCCAAGACGTCCCCGAGAAACAGAAGAAATCCGACGAGTTCATAGAAAAGGCGATGGCCCTTACCACCCAATACACCAACCTCAAGAAAGAGATTGAGGAGATTGTAAAGGCCGGCGAGCCTATCGTTACTGAAGCCAAGAAGTACTGCGGGTTCTTTAACAAGTATGGGCGTGTGCGCTGCATCATCCTCAAGGGGTGCCCTTCATTCGGTTACATTTTCTCGCCAAAGGAACTGATGAAATTCGACGACACCATTACTATGGAGGACATACTTGCCTACGAGGGCGAGGAATTCGACACTGTCAACGGTGAGCTATTCGTCAAGGTATATATGCCCCCGGTGAAGGAACGCCCTCAGCGTGGAGATAGGATGAAGAAGTCACAGAAGAGGCTCAGCAGGTTTAACCGTATGATTGATGGTGAGTTCTTCTTCCACTATGAGACGTCGCAGTTCCAGAAGTATGTTCACTGTTTCAGCCCGGACGACGAGGTGGATATCAGCGTCAAGCGCCACGGCACCAGCATCATCATTGGCAATCTCCTTGTGAGGGAGCCCATCAGGCTTCCTTTCTTCCAGAGGTTGCGCAACAAGTGCATTGACTGGACCGGACTATTCAAGTCCCATCGAATTCAGGACTGGAAGGAGGTTTACGGCCCGATATACTCTTCCCGCAAAGTTATCAAGAATCAGTACATCAATGCCGAGGTCAGCGAAGGGTATTACAAGCAGGACATCTACACCGAATGGGGTGATATCATCTATCCTTACCTCCAGAAGGGTATGACGGTCTATGGTGAGATTTGTGGTTATGTAACCGGCGGCGAGACACCCATCCAGAAGACATACGACTATGGCTGCGAGTTGGGCGAGAACAACATTATGTTCTACCGCATCACCACCAAGAACGAGGACGGTTCCAAGAAGGAATGGGAGGTTACCGATATACTTAAGTGGACCGAGGTCCTGACCGAATGGATGAAGGTCAACGGCGATGAGAACTGGAAGCGCATCCATCCTATTGATGTGCTTTACCACGGAACGCTCGGTGAGCTCTATCCGGACCTTAGTATTACCAACCACTGGCACGAGAATCTTCTGGAGAAGATGAAGAACGACAAGGAGCTCTTCGGTATGGAGGAGAACGAGCCAATGTGTACACATCACGCGGTTCCACGAGAGGGTGTCTGCATCCGAAAGGTTGGGGACGAGATACGTGAAACTTGGAAGCTGAAGGCGGTCAGTTTCACCCTCGGGGAGGCGATTCGTTACGATAACGGAGAAGCTGACATGGAGTCGCAGCAGGGCTACGACGAAAACGAAGAGACCGCATAACGCGGTTTCTTTTTTTTGGATATTCGAAAATAATTTATATCTTTGTGGAAAACAATTGTTATGGGACTTGATAACGGAATCATGTTAAAGGGCGCGACCAAGGAAGACCTCGCGACCTGCCCATGTTTCACGTGGGACGATGATAATAAAGAAGAGCAGGAGATGGCGTATTGGCGCAAGTGCTGGGGGATTCGTGCAGTCATCTTGAAGGTTTTACACGTTGACAGCAAGGGTGACGGGGAATTTCCCGTTGACCCCGAGGATATACCGGCCATCTTGCGCGGAATAAAACCCTTCTTCAGTAAGGAGTACTGGGATGATAATGCGGAATCCATATGGGAGTTCGACGAAATGTTCGACACAATGGTCGACATCTATATGCGCCTGACCTGGCTCAAGGGTTATCTTGAAACCCACCCCGACGCAAAGGCATATTTTTATGACAGTTATTAGTATATGAGAGAAATTCAAAACCTTTACCTTGTTAAATCAAGGGGATTCCGCGCTTATGTGGTAGCTACCGACACTGACAGTGCCTGGGAAAAATTCAAGAAATGGCTCGATGAAAAAGACTATGGTTACTACTGGGACCGCGAGTTCCAAAGCATTGAGCTTATTGCCACTGACGGCCACTCATCGCCAAAGAGCGATACCGGCACCGATTTTGAGGACTCGCGCAAGGATGACCTTCTGTTCGTTTGACATACTCCCACGGATAAATCCGTGGGATTCTTGGTTCAAGCGCACCCGCCTCTGACCACGCGGCCATTGGTCTTACTGATGCTCGCCAATTCGTCGATGCCCCGACGAAGTATATTCCTTGCAGCATTCAAGTCCCTGTCGTGGGTCTCCCCACAGACGGGACATGTCCACTGCCTGTCCGACAGTTTCAGCCCCTCGTTCTTGTAACCACACCCGCACATCTTCGATGACGGGTAGAACCTGTCAATCTTATGGACACTGCACCCATACTTACTGGCAACATACCCGAGGATTTCCACGAACCTTGCATGTGCAAGGTCGTTCATCTTCCTTCCCCACTTTTTACTCATACCCGTAAGGACAAGGTCCTCCACGAAGATGTTGTCATAAGCACGGCACACCTCGTGTGCCAGTTTCCATTGCCAGTCGGTGCGTGAATTCACCACCTTCTCGTGACATCTATCAAGGGCTTTGATGGCGGCCTTGCGATGGTTTGAACCGCGCTGGGCGGTAGAAACCTTTTTCGATGCGGAACGGAGTTTCGACAGGTTCCTCTTCAGGAACTGCGGGTTCTCCACCCGCTGCCCGTCGGAAAGTGTGAGATAGGTCTTTAACCCGAAGTCAATCCCCACGGATGCACCATCGTGTGTCTTTCCGTAGCGACGGGCTTCGGCGTCGGTAACCACGCAGAGGTAGTAGTCGCCGAGCGGCGACCTCTTTACCGACAACCTCTTCACTTCTCCCCTGAGCGGGCGGCTCAGCGAGAACTTGAATGTCGTGTCTATCTTGTTGATTGTGAAACGGTTACCCTTCACCTTAAACCCACCTTGTTTGAAGACGATGGACGACATCTCGTCCTTCCTCTTGAATTTCGGAGGGCGTTTGGCTGTGTGTTCGAAGAACCTCTTGTAAGAGAGGTCCAGCCTCTCTATAACCTCCTGCACGCTCTGCGAATGCAGATGCCGCATCTTGTAGTGCTTCGTGAAGAACGTCTTCATCCGGTTCCCGTTTATGTACTTACCGTAAAGGGCGTAGTACCTTTTCTGAAGGGCAAGGCAATGGTTCCATACAAAGCAGGCCTCCGACAGCAGGCTGTCGAGCCTGCGGTTCTTCTTTGAGTGGTAAATCTTGTACCTGTAGGTTATCATTGCCTTCCGTTTATTGTTATTTTATAACAATAAATAGTCTTGTTTTTAAAAAAGTTATGCCGCAAGCGGCAGATTTTTTTTTTAAAAAATGGTTTTTTGTTAAAAATATTTGTATCTTTGTGGAAGCGATTCATCCCAACGGTTAAAACCGTGGGTTTTCTCGCTTATTTATCATAATTTATGGGAAGAGTATTAGACAAGATTCTCTACGAGGACAAGGGCAAGCTCCTTTACGATTGGAAGAAGATTGAAAAGATGGACGAGTTCGCAATTCTAAAGAAGTGCGAACAGAATCCACTGTGGCACAGGGAGGGCAACAGCTGGATACATACCAAAAAAGTATGCGAGGCAATGGAGGCCCGACTCAGGGAGTATCGCTATACCTACAAGAAGCATCCGGAGGAGGTAAAAATCCTTATGGCCGCAGCACTTTTCCACGACATTGGCAAAGGTGTGACCACCACCTTCAAGAAGGGTAACTGGCACGCTTACGGTCACGAAGTGGAAGGGGAGAAGATTACCAGGCGCCTCCTATGGGACGAGGGCGCCGACGTCAGGGAACAGATTTGCTCCCTGGTACGCTGGCATATGGAGCCCCTCAGGATATTCGAGGGCAAGGAACAGTTGGAGAAGATTGCAAGACTGTCCAAGCACGTGAATATCAAGTATGTCTGCATTCTCAAGGAGTGCGACCTGGACGGTAGCGACCAGTCAGATACCAATGGGAAGAACGAGGACTACGCCAAGATAAAGGAAATCTGGTCCATCGCCTCCCATATGAACTGCATTTCCCAGCCATCGGTACTTCCCCTTGACGGCAGATATGCCTGGAAGCACGCTAACGACAAGAGAGACACCATTAATGTCTATGTAATGGTCGGGCTCCCGGGCGCCGGCAAGGATACCTTTATCTATGATACGCTCCTCGCTGGCAGCGAGGACGAAATTATCGCCGATGCACACAACAAGCCCCTTCCCAAACCACGGAAGGACGCTTGCATACTCTGCCGAGATGACCTCCGGGTGGAGCTTGGATTCTGCAAGGCGGGTGAGAAGGTCGTATGCAACAAGTACCAGGAGGATAAGGTGACCAAGACCTTCAACGACAGGCTCAAGGCCGCAGCAGAGGCCGGCAAGGATATTGTCATTAACAACATCAATCTCCGCAGGGAGTATAGGGATAGGTTGCTGGAAAACCTCAGCAACTTCAAGACCAGGATTCATTACGTCTATATGGAGGCCGATTCGCTGGATACCAACATCTCCCGTCGTCGCCTCCACATAACAAAGGACATATTCGAGCGTATGATATCCGGCTTCGAATGGCCCACCTGTGATGAATTTGACGATATTTTCTACTTTTTTACCTGAAAAGTGAAATAGTGGCACGATTTTTGTTTCATCCTTTTTAGAAATCGACCTGCAATGAACGACGAAGTATACCCAATCGGCACCCGCGTAGTGAAGAGGTCCGGCAAACCATTCTTGTCGGGAAACCTCGTTAATACCGTCAAGGGTTACGCGGAACACCCATACAAACGCCCGGACGGACTACCCGTCAGGGCATACACCTTTTACGAGGACAACTCCCTCGTAGAATGTGCAATATGTTATAAAGCCAAGTAATATGAGTAAGAAATTTACACCGGAATATATTGAGAAGAAAGGGCTCCTCGCCTATAAGTTCCTCAGGGGAAGCTGGTCCCACGGCATTGGCGTCGAGGGCAAGTCGGACTATGACTACGGCGGAGTGTATATCGCCCCCAAGGATATGTTTCTCGGGCTCAGGGAGAACTATCTGGAACAGGTATCAGACGAGAAGGCCGACGTAACCTATTACGAGTTCGGCCGCTGGCTTGAGCTTATTCTCAAGCAGAACCCCACCGCTCTGGAAAGTCTGTTCATCGACAAGAAGTTCGTCATCGGTGACATACACCCGGCGGTGCAGGAGGTTCTCGACCACAAGTACGAGTTCCTCTCCAAGGAGTGCTTCAAGCCCCTGCTTGGCTATTCATACAACCAGATAGCGAAAGCCACCGGCTACAACAAGAAGTGCCATATCCCCGAGGACTTCCAGCGCAAGGACGTGCTGGACTTCTGCTTTGTATTCAAGGGCCAGGGCTCACAACCGGTAAGGGAGTTCCTCGAGCAATATAACCTGCTCGAGAAATACTGCGGGCTTTCCAAGATTCCCAATATGAGGGATGACTACGGGCTCTACTACGACTTCGCCGCCCACTTTGTAAATGAGAAGGGAGACTGGGGAGCACACAATCAGCCCTACTGGAAGCTCCCTATGAATTCGGAGAAGCGTATCGTGGACCGTGAGCTTGCCGGTGATTTCTATGACTATAAGGGAATTGCCAATTCCAACTCCAATGAGGTGCGCCTGTCATCCATCCCCAAGGGTGAGATGCCTATCGCCTATATGTCGTTCAACGCCGACGGGTACAGCACCCACTGCAGGGAATACCGTGAGTGGGAGGAGTGGAAGAAGAAGCGCAACCAGATTCGCTATGACGACAACAAGGGTTTCAGCTTCGATGCGAAGAATATGTGCGAGACCGTGCGCCTTATCCATACCGGCATAGAGCTTGCCAGGGATGGCGTGTTCAATGTGGAGAGAACATGGGACCGCGACTTCCTCCTGGACATCAAGAACCACAAGGTGGATTACGACACCATTATGGCCTATGCGAAGGAGAAGGAAGCGCTCTTCAACGAGCTTGTCGAAAAGAGTTCACTTCCAGATACCCTTGACCGTGAAGAGGTTAACAAGATACTCATCAACGCAAGAAAGAAAATCTACGACATTTAATATGGAAGAGAAGTACAAGAATCTGGTTTCCGACCCAAGGGAGCCTTTCGCCCTGTTCGGTATTGAGACTGGTAAGGGTTGGCTTCCCATAGCCGAAAGGGTGCTGGACGAAATCGTTAGGTATAACGAGAGTGCATCCGACGGCTCCCATATCTACGTGGACCAAGTGAAAGAGAAGTTCGCCGGCCTGGAGATATATGTAACCTACGAGGACGTTCCCGACGACGTCGCCAAACACTTTGACGATGTGATAGAGAACGCACGCCAGGAGGCTGCGGTTACCTGCGAATTCTGTGGTGCCAAGGAAAATGTCGGAACAAGGGTTAAGGGCTGGTACACGATAATGTGTGAGAACTGCGCCCGGGAGATTGTTAGGGACCACATTGAAAAAGGTTTATATTATAAAGATGGTATAACTTGGAAGCGGGCCAGCGATGGCAGGGACTTCCTCATAACTGAAAAGGAGACAAAAGAACTATGAGTACAAGAGCACACATCATTATCGAACAAGGCGAAACGGTCTTTCACCTCAGCCACCACTGCGACGGATATCCAGATGGAGTTGGCCACGACCTCGTAGAGCTACTCAAGGAATACGTAGCGAAACTCAAGGACCCCTACGAGTGGTCTGCGGGCTCGCTATGGGAATTCATCTACAAGGAGGACGAAGAGTTCCACCCCACCAAATTCGACATAAGCTGGGACCAGGAGTATGTCTATGTCATCGATTGCAACGACCGCACCCTCAAAGGGTTCTACAAGGGTATAACCGACCCCCGTCCCGACGACCCCTATGAGCTTGACACCAACCACCCGCTTTACATCTACGGCAACATCTTCAACTTCCCTGGCGAGTTCGAGGAGGTTCTGGGATACACCAAGGCGGACGACAAGAAAGAGGAGCCCAAGAAGGCAAAGGCATCAGTCATCGCTTCGTTCTTCGAGTCCTTCAGCACCAATCCGGCCGGGTCTCCCAAGGTCTTGACTGAGTATGAGCGCGAGCAGCCAAGCGGCATTAAGTTGCTGATGGCCGCCACTGTCCTGCAGGGATTGGTGAACAACAAGTTCAGTAGCGACGAGGCCATGATTCAGCGCGCCGTCAACCTTACCAAC